>Ga0209098_1000041_pt1 | contig 128576 bp, 79 predicted proteins | sample AD_JPNHW1_MetaG_FD_184429 | JGI IMG/M metagenome (GOLD analysis project Ga0209098, IMG submission 184429) | Active sludge microbial communities of municipal wastewater-treating anaerobic digesters from Japan - AD_JPNHW1_MetaG (SPAdes) (version 2) | ecosystem: Engineered > Bioreactor > Anaerobic... | reverse complement strand
ACGCAAGCCTCTTCTGTCGCAAACTGCATGCGGAACTCTCTCACCGTCTTCGGATAAGCTGGCTTGGTTGTCCCCATGGCCAACAGCTTACCCCGCCATCATCGTAGGAGTCAAGTGCCCAAGCATCATGCTGGAATATTGAAATGCTGGAAAAACGGGAAGAGGTCCTCTGGGCTGAACGGGCGAAATGCGGCGTCTCCCGAATCACCAATCTCCCCTCATTCCGCCCTTCCATTATTCCGTTCCTTTAAACGCTCTGCACACCCGTCGCGAACCGGTCCTTGCCCGCATAATCCTTGACGATCCCGACGTCCGCAAACCCGTATTCCTCGAGCATGTCGCGCATGGCGGGCCCCTGCTCGTCGCCGATTTCGAAAAAGAGGCCGCCGCCCGGCTTGAGCACCATCACCGCATCCAGCAGCAGCGCGCGGTAAACATCCAGCCCGTCGGCCCCGCCGTCCAAGGCCAGCCGGGGCTCATGCTCGCGGATGTGCGGCTCGAGCCCGTCCACGACGCGTGAGGGAATGTAGGGCGGATTGGAGACCAGCACATCCACGCTGGCGGGGTCGAACTCGCCGCACCCGTCGCTTTCGGCGAACATCACGCGGCTTTCGAGCCCCGTGAAGGCCGCGTTCTCCTTGGCCAGCGAAAGCGCCTCAGGGCTGATGTCCAACCCCACAAAAACGCCGTCGCGCATCTCTTTCGCCAGGCTCAGGATGATGCACCCGGTGCCGGTGCCGACGTCCACCATAAGCGGCTTGGAGCCCCGTTTCACCTGTTCCGACTTCAGCACCAGATCCACGAGCTGCTCGGTTTCCGGACGGGGAATCAGCGCGCGGCGGTCGACCTTCAGCGTGAGCTTGCGGAAATCCCATTGCCCCAAAACATATTGCACCGGCTCGCCTTTGGCCACGCGCTGCAGGCCGCGCCGCAGCGCGTCGACAATCCGCTCTTCGGGCGCGGCGTCGAGGTGCCGGTACAATTCCAGACGGCCGCATTTGAACAGCCGCGCCGCCAGCAGCTCGCACGCCACGCGCGCATCGGGAATCTTCTGCTTGGAGAGAAAGGCATCGCCCAGCGCGACCAGCTCTCTGAGTGTCTTCTGCCCGTCGGCCATAGATTCCTTTCCGCCCGCCTACCGTCTGTCGCCTTCAGCCTTCGCCTCAGAAGGGAGTCGGATCATCCGGCGGCATCGGCTCAGCCTCTTCGTACGAGACCGATGAGCCGTCCCCCTCCATTTTGTCGACCTTGAAGGCATCCAGATCGACATAATACCGCTCCTTGTACTCCTTGCCGCGGATACGGAAAACGACCTTGACGCGCTCTCCCGCCGCCACGCGGTCGAGGATACTGCACCGGTCCTTAAAGCAACTGAATTTGATGTCCTGGGGGTAATCGTCCTCCAGCGTCAGGACGAACTCGCGCTTGGTGAATCCGCTCTGGAACGTCATGGGATCAAAAATGACTTTGACCGTTCCGACCATCTCATACGTCGTGCCTGCCATACTCACATCCTTCGTTAAAAAACATCCGCAAATACGGGTGCCATTAAACCATATCCCCGCACCCCGATCAAACCTCTTCCTTGAGCATCTCGGGCCCGAAACGACGCGAAGCCTTCAGCGCCGCCAGCACCACGCAGAGCGCCGCGCAGAGGAGCATGGCCGCGACAATTCCCGCCATCGCCCCCCACGGCAAACGGCCTCCCAACGACCGCGCCGCAGGCTGGATCGCCACCAACGCGGGAACGGTGCCGGCCACGAGCCCCGCCAACGCCAGCACGCCGTATTCCGCCGTCAGCAGACGGACCACCTCGCGCCGCGGCACCCCCACCGCGCTCAGCAGCGCCAGCTCGCCCCGCCGCTCCTCCACGCCGCGCAGCATCACGAGCGCGATTCCCGCCACGCCCAGCACCACGCCCAAGCCCGCGAGCACGAGAAACATGTCGAGATAGGTGCTTTCGACCGACCCTAACAACCGTAGCCGCTCCTCGACGGTCGTGACGGCCACGCCCGGTTCGGGATGCCGCAGCTTGCTCGCCGTTTCCGCGCGGCGCGACAGCGTCTCACCCGCCCCCTGTTTCAGCGCCTCTTTGGGGGGCGAGCGCCCCCGCGAGCCGGCCGCCTGTTCGCGCAAGAGATACGGCGCATAATCGCACAGCCACATCCGGTATCCCGTCTCGCGCGGAAAGAGTCGCACAAAACGCTCCTCGTCCACGATCAGCGACCCCTGCAGAATCCCGCTCCGCACCGGCAGCGCGCCCACAATGCGTACGCGCGCGGCCGCACCGTCCAGCCCCGGATAGACGTACTCCGTGCCGTCCGCCGAGCCGGCCTTCGCCTTGAGGCTGTATCGCAGCATGGTCTGGTCCGCCGCCAGCGCGGGGATCGCCCCGTCCTCCAATTCGCTCTCCAGCAGGTTCCAGACGCCGCCCGAATCCTCGGGCTCGAAGGCCCTCGCCCGCGCCAGGGTCCGCGCGTCCAAGCCGACGACCTGCGGACGAACCGGACTGTTCATGTTCAGGCAGCCGGCTTCGTCCTCCGCGTGCACCCGCACCGGCACCACCCCTTTGGCGCCGCTCACGCGCCGCGCCATTTCCAGGCCGCGCTCGCGATCGAACGGAGCGACGGAGGTGACGACGGAGGCGAACCCGCCGCTGCCGGACGAAGGCCGTTCGCACCCCGCCGCGGGATCATGCTTCATCGAGAGGATTCCCACCGAGAGAAACGTGCCCACGGCCAGCAGGATCACGACCGGCGCGCTGCGCCGCGGCGTCTGCAGCGCGCGGCAGACCCCCGCCCGCACAGCCGAGTGCGCCAGCGGTATTCCGCACGCGGTCCCGCCTCCGGAAGGCCCGTGTCCACCCCAACGCCACGCGGTCCCCAGGGTCCACACGAACAGCAACAGCGACACCATCAGCAGGAAGCCCGCGCCGAAAAATGCGCCGTTGGCCGCGGCGCCGCCAGGGGCCAGCGCCATCACCGCGCACGCCCCCGCCGCCGACACGCCGCCGGCCACGCTCATCCCCACCGCGCCACCTTTCGAACTTCCGGATTTGAGGGTGTCCGGACTTTCTCGCCCCGCGCCCCGCCACAGGTCCGTGGGAAGCGCCTGCGTGAAACGGCTGACGGCCCGCACCAGCACAAAAAACGTCAGCGCCGCGCTCAGGCCCGCGGCCGTGCCCGCCGCCGGCCACGAAAAACGGAAACTCATCCCCGCGCCCGCAAACGCATCGCTCCAGAAACGGCCAAGGCTCCACACCAACGCCCGGGCCAGCAGCGAGCCCAGTCCCGCGCCCGCCGCCGCGCCCGCCGCCAGCGGCACGCACCATTCGGCCGCCAGCAGGCGGACCGCCATCGTCCGGCTCAGCCCCAGCGCGCTGAACAGCGCGACCTCGCCTTGACGGGTCTCCAGCGCCAGCGCCAGCGAGAGCGCCGAAAGCAGCAGCGCCGACACCACCAGCACGAACGCCATGCCCGCAAACAGCATCCGGAAATCCGTCGATCCCTGAGCGGCCGCAAGCCCGTCCGCCCACACCTCCCGGACATGAAACCCCACTTCGGCTGGAGAAACCGCCGCGAGCCGCTTCCGGACCGCGTCTTCCCCTGCCGCCGACCAGACGCTCATCAGGCCTGACGCGCCGCCGAACGCACGGCTATGCTCGCCGTAGTTCAGAAAAATTTTAGGCGTCTCGCGCCACTGTTTCCAGTACGCCTCGTTGGCCTCATCCTTCAGCTGCTCCTCGTCCAAGGGCAGCCCCACGTCCCACGCCGCGCAACTGTCAACGCCCTCCAGCCCCGGAAATGCAGGCATGCGGCGCTTAGCCGCCGCAGCCGTTTCCATCGGGATCACGCGCGCCACGCGGAAAACCCGCGCCTCGGGAACCAGACGGCCGTCCTGCGCGAATCTCCGCCAACGCATCGTCAGCGTGTCGCCCGCCTGGAGGCACAGCGCCGCCGCGAGCCACGCGTTGACCGCGGCCTCGTCTTTGCCAAGCCCGTCCGGCACGCAGCCGCCGTCGGGCGTCATCGCCGCCACAAACCCGTAGGGCGTGCTGTTGGTAGCGCCGGACGACGTCACGCATTCGAAGCTGTCGGCCAGATGGAACGTCGCGGCCCCCAGCGCGCCGTCCCGTTCCAGCGCCCGGCACAGGCTCCGGTCCGGCAAGTACACGCGCCGGCTTTTGACCAGGGTTTCTCCGCGGGCCGTCTCCAGCACGAAGCCCTTGTCCTCTGCCGTCAGCACTTCGCCAAGCGCCTGTAAAAGCGCCTTCGGAGGCTTCGCCGACACCAGCAGATTCGCCATGTCAGGGACATCCGCCGCCCCGGCCAGCGCCGCATACGGCAGGAAGACGTTCACCGGCGGCACCGACGCCGCTTGCAGCGCAAAGTCCGGAAGGATCAGATTCTCCGCCGCGACCGTTCCAGTCTGGACTGCGCGCCGCACCATGCGGGCCGCCTTTGCCGCGCCGAGCGGCATCTCCGCAGAGAAAAGAGCCGGCTTTTCGAAACGGACCGCGGCTTCGGCGTCCGGCAACACCTCGCGGCCCCGGGCGTTGAGCGCGGCCGGGAACAAGCCGCCCGCCGCCGAATGCGTCAAGCCCACGCCGATGATCTGCGCGCGGTCCGCGCACACGGCGCCGTCCGCCGTCAACAGCTCGCCCCTGAGCAGCAGCGCGGCCTGCGCCTCCGGCAGGCGCCCCGCCAGAGATGCGGGAAAAAGCCCCTCGGAGAGATAAACCGCCGAGCGCACCTTCCCAAGCCGCGCTTGCAGACCGCTCTGCAAGCCCTGCCGCAGCGACTCGCCCGTGAGCAACGCACCGCTGAGAATGGCGGACGTCAGCGCCACGGTTCCCGCAAACGCAAGGTGCCGCAAACGGTAGTAGCGCAGACTTCTTCTGACCCAAATCCAAACCATGTGCAGCCTCTTGACTTGAGCGTTGAGCGTCCGACGTTGAGCGTTTCCCTACTTTCCCTGCGCCGTGCCCTTGACCTTCAGCGGCACCGCGTAAAAGCCCTTGGAAGCGGTCACGAACAGCGTGTCTTTTTTCGGGCCGCCGATGCAGACGTTGGCGCTCCAGCCCTCGGGGATTTTGATCACGCCAACGGCCGTCCCCGCCTTATCGAACACGTACACGCCCTCCTTGCCCGTCAGGTACAAACGGCCGTCCGCGTCAAGTGTCATGCCGTCCGATCCCATCCCGCAGAAAAGACGCTTGTTGGCGAGCGCGCCGTCCGCCTGTATGTCGTAGGCATAGACCTTCTTCGCGTCGATATCCGCCACATACAACGTCTTTCCGTCCGGCGTGCCGACAAGGCCGTTGGGCTGTACGAGGTCGTCAGTCACGCGGCGCGGCGCGCCGCCCCGTGGCAGGAAATAGACCTGCCGCGTGCCCTGCGGCGCGTCCGCGTGCGTCCACCACGGCCGCTTATAAAAAGGGTCGGTGAAGTAACAGCCGCCCTGCGGGCACGCCCACACGTCATTCGGCCCGTTGAACGCCTTGCCACCGTACCCTTTGGCGATCACCGTGGCCTTGCCTTCCGGCGTCACCGACCACAGCTCCATCTTCTCGTCCGCGCAGACCAGCAGCGCGCCGTCTGCCGCGAAGCACATGCCGTTGGCGCGGCCCGCCGGGTCCATGAACGTCCGCAAACCCTGCCCGCGCGTCCAGCGCAGGATTTTATTGTTCGGCTGATCCACGAAAAAGACCTCGCCCGCGGCATTGGCCGTCGCGCCCTCCGTGAATTTGAAACCGTCCGCAAGCTTCTCCGCCACGGTTCCCGGCTCGACCACATCGTCCAGCCCCGCGCCCGTCGCGCAAGCCGCCGCCGCGCCCACCCAACCCACCAGCAACAGACCTCTCATCGTTCCCCCCTTCTGATGCGATTTCACTGAATGTTTTGAAGTTTACCCTATTTGCTCCCGCCGGAACAGACACAACCGGCCAAGAATTAGGTCTCTATGACTCCCGATCTGGCTTGCTTTGGTTTTTGAAATGTGGAAAAGTTGTCTCACAGTTGATTCCGGCACGTGTCCGCCGTGCCAAACGTTCCGATTGCGTAAGTCGTCCAAGCAGGCCACACGTTTAAACATAAGCAGGGGTTCCGCTATGCCATCACTCCGAAGGCTCAGATCGAAATCGCGTCTGCCGGAAGATCAGCCGACCTACTCTGCTGCGGTGGCAGCCCTGCTCTATGTGGCTATTGCGATCTTTTATATCCTTGTTTCCGGCCGGGTGGCCGCGCTCTTCGCCGGCACCCTGGAACAGTTGCGGCTGATCGAAACGTACAAAGGGCTTGCGTTTGTGGTGGTCACCGGCATCCTGTTCTTCTTCATCTCGCTCGACTGGTGGCGCAGGACGGCCCGGCAGCGGGATCTTCTCGTGGAGAGCGAGCGCCGCGCCGTGGCCGCGATGTACAGCGCCGCGCTGGCGCATGATCTGAACAATCTGCTCATGGCCCTTTCGGGGCTCGTCGAAGCGATCAAGGGGCACGAAAAGGAAGACCCCGTCCTCTCCCTCATGCGTCAGTCCGTGGAGCAGACGATCCGCAGCCTCGCGCCGTTCGCCAAGCGCATTGCCGCAACCGCACGGAACCTGCCGGCAGGCGAAAGCGTGCCGGCGGATCTCCCGTCCGCGCTCAACCAAATCGCCGAGCTGGCCAAGCGTCACGACGATGTGAAATTCTGCACCTTAACGGTGGACGAGATCCCTCCCGTCTCTTTAACGCTCAACGCCGACCTCATGGAACAGGCCGTCCTCAACCTGATCGTGAACGCCGCGCACGCCGCCGGGCCGAAAGGTTCGGTCAAGCTGGCGGCCGCACAGAGGGACAACGCCGTTGCCATCGAAGTCCATGACTCGGGCCCCGGCGTCCCGCCGGAGAAAGTCGAGGCCATTTTCCGTCCGGGCTTTACGACAAAGCGCACCGGCAGCGGACTCGGGCTTCTGTCAGTGCAGGCGTTCGCGGCATCGTGTAACGCGCAGATCAAGGTGGAGCGCTCGCCGCTGGGCGGAGCCCTGTTCCGGCTCGTGATCCCGCTGATCCAGGAGCCTCCGAACGCGTCAAAGCCCTCGCCGTCATGATGGAGGGCGGCACAGGCGGTTCAGCCACGCCTCAAGCACCGCCATGTGCGATCCGCGCCAGTAGAGCGCGCCGCAGCCGGCACAGCGTCGGAAGTCTTGGCAATGCTGCCTCGTCCGCGGCGGCAGCTCGTGCTCAACCTCGCGTTTGTCAACCGCCGCCAACAGGTCGTTGCAGCGGACGCAGCGGCTGAACGGGCGGACCAGCCCGCGCAGGTCGAAGCGGTCCAGCACTTCCCGGACCTGCACCAAGACCCGGTCTGAGCGCACCAGGTAGCCGTGCTCGACGACCCGCTGCTTGAGGATGCCACGGTCCCGCGTGAGGATGATGCGGCGCTCGGCCAGCGCCTGCGCCACGATCGCGGGATCGTCCGCCGCGTTGCTGTAGGCGACATCGAAGCCGAGCAAGCGCAGGCGCCGCGCCAGCTTGCCGAGGTGCACGTCGCAGATGAACTTCGGATCGCGCAGCGGGATCGGCCGCAGCCGCGTGAGGCCGGCGATGTCCAGCCCTTCGAAAACGGGGTAGACGGCCACCCGGTCCCCGTCGTGAAGCGGATGCGCGAAGGAGACCGAGACCCCGTTGACGAGGATCAGATCCACCTCGGTGTGCGGCACGCCGAGCGCCTCGATCGCATCCTTGACGGCGGGCGCGCCGTCAAAGCGGTACGGGAAGGCCACGCCGTCGGGGCGCGGCCTGACGAACGCGTTCAGCTCCGCATAGAACCTGAACTCGCACGTATGTTCGCCGTGGCTCATGTTGTCCTGCGCGCAGAAACGCTTCGTTTGTGGATGGCTTCGAAGAGGCTCACTCCCCGACGGTGACGGTCCGGCCCTTGAACTTCACGCGCAGGGCGTCGCCGACCGGCGGCAGCAGCGGCTCGTAGGGTCCGAGGTCTTCGGGGCGGAAGCCCGCGAGGACGACCCACGCGCCTTTGCCCTCCGCGATGCGTGCGGGCAGAGTTCCCGCCTGCTTCCGCACGTCACCGGGACACAGGCGGGCCGGCGCGAAACAGACCGCGCCCTGCTTCACGCGCGCCTGCACGGCCGCCAGCGTCGGCGCGGAGACGGTGATGCCGCACAGGAAGATCGTGTTCACGCCGCGCAGCAATCCGGGACCCGCGAGGTGGTCGTAGACCGCCGTGGGCGGCGCGGCATACATCAGCGGCTGCTCGTAGGGCGGGTAGACCCGGCTGTTGGCGTTCACCGCGCGCGGATCGCTCTTGCCGCCGGTCAGCAGGCTGAAAACCTGCATCCACTCCGCCGTCTCCGGCGTGGGCGCCAGGTTCAACGCGCCGTACAGGCATTTCCAGTAGTAGCACGAGTCCTGTCCCCAGTCGCTGTCCGGGAAACGGATCACGGCGACCTCGGGCTCATAGTCGCGATAGGTGTACTTCCGCGGGTGGGCCGGCAGGTACTCCCGCAGGAAGGTCTGCAGCGCCGCGCCGTATTCCGTCACTTCGTAGGTTGACCCGCGCACGCGGCAGATCCCCATGAAATGCTCGGTGTAGACGTTGTCCACGCCCGCGGCGTGGGCCAGCCGCAGCGCCGCCTCGTACTTGGCGACCGAGTGGCCGGGGAAGCGGCCCATCGACCAGAAGTCGGGCGTGTACCACAGCTCGGCGTCGTACTGTTTGGCCGCCCCCAGCGACAAGGCCAGCACCACGGGATAGACATCCTCCTTCAGCAGCTTCGGACACAGCGTCACCCCGGCCTGGGCCAGCGGATGCCACAGCGCGGGAAACACGCTCTCCACAATCATGCGCGTCTTGTGCTCGCGATGGTAGTCGCTCACCTGCCGCGCGGCACCGATAAAGGCCTCGCGGGCTTCGGGCAAGGTCATGCCGGTGGTTTCGACAAGATAAGGCTTGCCGTCCGATTCCCGCGGGAAAGCGATCCGGTTGCGGCAGAGCTGCATGTGCTCGCCCTCGTCGTAGACCACGCCTTCGAACAGCCCCGTGGCCGCCGCCGCGTCCAGCGCCGCAGGCTCGAGGTCCCAGCGGTGGCAGCCGCCCGACACGTCAAAGCGGTTGCGGCCGGAGGAAGTAGGCGAGTTTGTCACCCAGTTCGCGGTCTCGTTGTTGAGCGCGAAGCGCAGCCCCGTCGCCTTGCAGAACGCCAAGAGGTCAACGAACTCGCCGTTGTCGAGCTGCGACGGGCTGAGATGTATCTGAAGAAAATTCACGCCGAGATCACGGAACCCGAACAGGTTCGCGGGCGTCTCGATCCAGCTCGTGTCGACGCCGTGCAACGGACCGCCCTTCTTTGCTACGGGCGTCAGCGTGTCGAAAATGCTGCTGATTTTCGTCTCGCCCGCAGCCAGCACGGCCAGCGCGGTGTGGCGACGCTGATCCGTCACGCCCGGCAGCGCCGCGTCGAAGCGGTACAGCCCGCGAGCCAGCGCCGGCGTGCGGAGTTCCGCATAGCCGACCGCGCCGGTCCATGCGACAGCCGCCTTCTCTCGCATCACCTCTTTGCCGGCCCAGTTTTCCGCCCGGATTTGAACCTGCGCGTCCGGCAGCGCCTCGGCCGCCCACACCTTCACGCACACCGTCTGCGGCTGGTCTTCGACCCCATGCTGGTCGCCGAAATCCAGCCGCAGCGCTGCGGCCAGCGGCGGACGGGCCGCCTCGTCGGGCCCTGCGATTTCGAGCGGCGACCACGCGAAGGATTCCCGCTTCATTTTGACGACGCTCGCCGGAGCGCCGTTGGCGCGCCAGCCGGTTCCGCTCATGACCCGCGCCCATTCGCCGGTCGGCCCCCACGCCCGCAGATCCACGGCGACCTTCGGATCGGGTGCCGGGGTGAAATCGTAGCGCAAGACGAAAAACCCGTCGGCCGCGCGCTCGAGCCGGCTGCGGCGCGCCTCGCCTGTGCCGGGCTCCAAACGCCACCCCGCCAGATCGCCAAGATCCGCGTCCCGAGGGCCATGCAGCTTGACGGCCGCGAACTCCACCTGACCGGCCGGATTCACATGTGCGTTCTTGCGGTCCATGCGGATGCCGACGGAAACGATGCGCGAGAAGTCGCAAGAGGCCCCCCCTATTTTCCGCCCCTGATAATCGAGCGTCGGTTCCTGGGCCAGTTCGATGACATGATCCGCCTCTTTGCCGCTGTGTCCCAGCATCAGGTCCGGGCGCTTTTTTTCCAAACAGTAGAACCCCGAAGACGTCCCTTTGTCATCAACGGCCTCAACGTAGAGCCATTCGTCCCCCCGCGCGCCGCGCGTCTTGAAGCTCAGCCGCGAAAAAGGGGCGGGCGCGGGCAGCGTGCGGCGCAGCCAGATGAAACAGTTCGCCGGGTTCGGAAAATCCGCATCCGCCGTCACGGCCACCGTGTTGGGCCCCTGCTTAAGCAGCCCCGTAACATCATAGGTCTCGCCGTTCCACGGCGTGTCGCCCACGCCGACCGTGCGACCGTTGACCGCGAGGCGGTAACGGTCGTGCGCGTTCAGCCGGAGCAACGCCTTCACGGGCACCTGCGAAAGTTCAAAGTCGCGGACGAACACCGTCTCGCGGTCCGGGGAAGGCGCGGACGCGCCGATCCACTGAGGCTGCGGCGCCGCGAAACATGCCGAGGAAAGCCACGTCCCAAAAAAAGTGACAACTCCCCACCTTACGACGGCCTGATGATATTTTATATGCATGCGTTCAGTTTAAATGGGCACGGCGGAAAAGCAAGGTCGAGTTTCGTTCAACGGGCGCAGCCAAGCGATTAATCGGTATACGGCCATTCGGAGGTCCTGTATACTGTGTCTTCGTTTTATCAATATCATTATTGGGGAGGAGAAATACGATGAAATGGGGGACCTTTGTCGTCATAGGCGGATTTGGGCTGTTGGCGGGATGCGCGATGTTCGCGAACCGAAACAGCGCCACCTGCTGGCCCGCGCCGGCGGGCGAAGCGGTCTATGAACAGGCACAACTCCGCGTCAATGGCCAGCCGGTGCCGCTGCTCGCCTGCCGTGTCTCGGCCGTGCCGTTCAACCAGGTCTGGCCGGGCTACCAGCGTCCGCTGGGCCAGACCGAGCTGGCGGGCTTCGCCTGTTGGGACATGAGCGGGCCGGTCCAGATCGAGGTCCGCTCGCTTCGGCCGGTGCAGTCGGCCGTCGTGCGGCCCGCGTCGCTCGGCATCACGCCCGCGGTCGACGGCGACTGCATCCGCTTCTCCCTCGCGCGACCCGGCCCCGTGATCGTGGAAGTCAACGGCCGGCACCATGCCCTGCATCTGTTCGCGAACCCACCCGCCAAGGCCGCGCCGGCCGCAGACACGCCGGGCCTGCGCTACTTCGCGCCGGGCGTGCACCGGCCCGGCAAGATCGAGCTCAAAAGCAACGAGTCGGTCTACCTCGCCGCCGGCGCGGTGGTCTACGGCAGCCTCCAGGCGAGCAACGCCACCAACCTCCACATCTCGGGACGCGGCGTGCTCGACGTGAGCCAGGCCGAGCGCGGCAAGGGCGGCGGCGCGATCCGCCTCTCCGGCTGCTCCGATGTGACGGTCGAGGGCCTCGTACTGCGCGACCCGGACGTCTGGTGCTTCAGCCTCTTCGGCTGCTCGCGCGTCGACATCGCGAACGTCAAGCTCGTCGGGCTCTGGCGCTACAATGCGGACGGCATCGATGTCTGCAACAGCCAGGACGTGACCGTGCGCGACTGCTTCGTGCGCGCCTACGACGACGCGCTGGTCGTGAAGGGACTGAAGTCCTCGTACGACAAACGGCCCGTACGCAACCTGCGCTTCAGCCGCAACGTGCTCTGGTGCGACTGGGGCCGCGCCATGGAGATCGGCGCGGAAACCTGCGCCCCTGAAATCGCGGACGTCGCGTTCGAGGACTGCGACATCGTGCGGGCCACGCACATCGCGATGGACATCCAGCACGGCGACCGCGCCGCGGTCCGCGACATCCGCTTCGAGAATATCCGAGTGGAGATCGACCCGACCAACCCCTGGCCGCGCATGCAGAAAGCACCCGGCGAGATCTTCCCCGGCAACGACCAAGAGGCTTTCTGTCCCGCCTTGATGACCCTGGTCATTTTCAAAACATTCTATTCGCAAGACGACACCCGCGGCACCATCCGCAACGTGCGCTTCAAGAACATCGACGTGATCAGTCAGCTTGAGCCGCCATCGTCGTTCCGTGGCCTCGATGCCGAACATGGCGTCGACGGCGTGACGGTCGAGAACCTGCGCTTTAACGGGAAACCGGTCGGCGACGCCGCCGCGGCACGGCTGACCATCGGCCCACACGTCCAAAACGTGCGTTTTGCCGCCGAAAGAAAGGATGCCGTCAAATGAGGTTTGCAGGCGTTTTGGAGGGAATCTTCATAACCTGCGCCGCCGGGGCGTGGACCGTCACGCCCGTGGATACCGGCGCAGCATTACAAAATCCCGGCATGGGCTGGGTCTGCCACTTTTACGACAATTCCCCGAAGTCGTACGGCGCACGGCTGGAGCCATCCGATTCGCTGGCGTGGTTCCCGGGCTGTTCCGTGGTCTATCTGCGGATCCAGTGGGCCACGCTGGAGCCCGAGGAAGGTGTCTTCAACTGGGCGCTGCTCGACACCCCCGCGCAGCGCTGGATCGCGCGCGGCGGTAAAGTCGCCTTCCGCATCAGCTGCTCGGAGCACCAGGACCGGCGCGCCACGCCCGAATGGGTCGAAAAGGCCGGCGCGAAAGGGGTCCGCTGGAACCTGCTCAAGGGCCCGGCGCCGGACGGACGATACTGGGATCCGGACTGCCTCGATCCAGTCTTCCTCGACAAACTGGACCGCTTTCTGGCCGCCTTCGCCGCCCGTTACGACGGCAACCCGGATGTCGCCTTCGTCGACATCGGCTCGTTCGGCCTCTACGGCGAGGGTCACACGCTCTTCAGCAGCAAAATGCCGCACGACCGCGAGATCGAATGCCTCAAGCGCCACATCGACCTGCACGTGAAGCACTTCAAAAAAACGCTGCTCAGCCTGAGCGACGACACCGACGGCCACGACAACAAGACCGGCGACTGGCCGGTGATGCGCTACGCGCTCGAAAAGGGCGTGACCTTCCGCGACGATAGCATCTTCTGCCGCAAAGCGCCGCAGGCCTGGTTCCACGACGATATGGCCGCGCTCTTCTCTCCGACGCGCCCGATCATCCTTGAGACCCAGCACTACCACATGGCGACGAAGATCAACGCGTGGGACACGGGCCTTCTGCTGAAGGCCGTCGAAGACAACCGCGGCAGCTACCTTTCGATCCACGGCTGGCCCGACGAGATCTACACGAACCACGCCGCCGGCATCGCGGCCATCAACCTCAGGCTGGGGTACCGAATCATGCCGCGCTCCATCACATTCCCCGACGCCGTCAAAATCGGCGAGCCGTTTGAGGTCGCCAGCACGTGGGCCAACGCCGGCGTCGCCCCCTGCTACGGCGGCGGCTTCTATGCGTTGACACTCAAAGATGACAAAGGCGGCATCGTGTCCGTGCTCTCGGACGAGTCGTTCGACATGCGCGACCTGCGCACAGGCAAGGCCGGCGAAGCGCCGGCGACCGCGAGCGCCGCGCGTTTCCGCATCGGGCATATCGCGCCCGCCACACGCCCGGGCACCTACGACGTGTTCATCTCGGTCGGACGACGCGACGGCACGCCCGCGATCGCCCTGCCGCTCGCGGGCGACGACGGCCAGCGCCGCTATAAAATCGGACGCGTGACGCTGCTGCCGTCCACCTGACGCCGACTCGGACGTCAGAGCCGGTTCCGATACTCGCGCATGGTCATGCCGAAGCGTTTCTTGAAAAGCACCTTCAGGTAGATTTCGGTCTCGTAGCCGCAGCGCTCGCCGATGTCGCGGATGGGCAGGTTGGTCTCGCGCAGGAGGGCGCAGACGCGCTCCAGGCGGACGTGCTGAATCTCGTCCAGAATCGAGTGGCCGCGCGCCTCGCGGAAGTGCCGCTCGGCAAAGCGACGCGACACGTTCATGCTCTGCACGATGTCCATGACGGTGATGCCCGCGCAGGCGTTGAGCCGGATGAACTCCACTGCTGAGGCGATGAGGCGGTTGGCGTGCGGGATGTACTGCGAGGACTGCCGCTGGACGATCTCCTTGATGCCGTAGGTGAGCTGGGTCGGCTTCTTCTGGGTGCCGCGCATCAGGCGGTCGAGCAGTTCGGCGGACAGGTAGCCGCCTCCCTCGAAGTCGGGTAGGACGCTGGAGAGGGTTGGGGTAGTGTTCTCACAGAGGGTCTCGTCGTTGTCCACGCCGACGACCGCCACCTCTTCCGGCACGCGGACGCCGGCAGCGAGGCAGGTGTCGAGCACCTGCTTCGCTCGAAGATCAACGGCCACCATGATGCCGCAGGGCTTGGGCAACGCCAACAGCCACTGGCTCATATGGCCCTGTTCAAGTCCCCAGTCCTCCGCGTTTCGGGCTTCGTAAAGGTGGCAGGGAAAACCAGCCTGCTTCAGCCGCTCCGAGAATGCCCGCGCCCGCGTCTGAGACCACGCGGATGAGGGAACGCACCCGACGAACCCGAAGTTTTTGAGGCCCGCCTGCAAAAAGTGGCCGGCGACGGCTTCGGCGATCAGCCGCGAATCGTGGCGGAGAGACGACCGTTTTTTCGCAGGGGCCGACAGAGGGTCGAGCATCACGACCGGAAGCCGCCGCGCGCGGCTGAGGAAGTCGACCTTCGAGTCCTCGTCGCCGTTGATCACGCCGTCCGGCTTCCAGTTCTTGAACCCGCCGAGCCTGGCGATGTAGGGATGGTCTTCCAGCGTCTGAACGTCCCAGGGGCCGTGGATGCGGGCATATTTCAGAATGCCCTGCAGCTTGTCGCGGCAGGCTTTTTGGACGGTCGGCAGGATGACCAGCACGTGGGGTATTTTCTGGAGAAATCTGGGCATATTCGCGTGTGTGGAGAACGGCGACGGCTGCTGCACCTTTAGTGTGAAAAAGATACCCGACAAAGAGGCTGAAGCGCAAGCCGCATTGTCGCAAAAAGTAAGTTTTATTTGCCGCAAAAGTGTATAGTTTGGGATTGCCACACCTGTTACTGTATTCACATCCTTTGAAAGCGTTCAGGAGAGCGGATATGAAAATGGACCGGTTTTTCGGGTGTGTCTGCGGCGTGGCCGGCTGCGTCATGGGGACGTATGCGACAGATCGGACTTGGCTTCCCAGCGCAGGCGGCAGCTACGAGTGGACGAACACGGCGTATTGGTCAGGCGGCGCCCTGCCAGGGGCGGCGGACCAGGCGCAAATGCGGACGACGGGACAGACCGGAGGCGACCAGACGATTCATTTGGCGAACCCCGCTTCGGTCCAGACTTTCTATCCGGGCTCGATGGACGTTTCGCCGTATGCGCAAGTGTTTACGGGATCGTCCGTCTCGCCGCTCCAGTTTTTTCGGGTGATGGGCGGAAACGCGGTGTTCGAGAACACGGTGAATCTGTCAGGAAACGTCGGCTACATCGGCTATGTCTACAAAGCCGGCGTCACGCTGCGCAAGCAGGGCCTGCTGTCTCTGACCAACGGGGCCAGCCTTTACGTGGGCCACCGCTTCAGCGCGAGCTACCCCGGCGGTCCGGCCTCTCTTTTTATCGAGGACGATGCGGCGGTGCGTTTGCGCGGCACGTCGAACGCGTGGGCGGGAGCCTTCACGGTCGGCGTTCTGGGGATCAGCGGCTATGTTGCGCCGCCGGGCCGGGTCTGGCAGACCGGCGGGCTGCTCGACGCGGAGTCCTATTGGATTCTCGGCCACTCCGCAGACGGTTACTACCGGCTGGGCGGCGGAGAAGTGCGTCTGCCGACGACCGCCGAAGGCGTGGTCAACGGCGCGGGCGTGCACCGTCTCGGAAGCGGGGCCGCCACCTACGCGCTGCTCCATGTGAGCGGGGGCACGTTCAATCTGCCGAAGGTCGCCCAGGTCGGCGGCGAGTTCCACATCGGTTCGCAGACGATCGCGGCGGCAACACCCGCCTACAGCGAGGTCTATCTGTCGGGCGGGCTCTTCTCCGCTCCGGACCGCCCGGTCGCGCTGGCGTCTTGGATCACCACATCGGCGGGCACGGTGGCGCATCAGGCGACGCTCACGGTCGACGGGACGGCCGAGCTCTACGGGCGGAACGTCGGCGTGGGCAACACCCTGTCGCCGGCGGTGCGGGCGACGCTCAACCTCAACGGCGGCCTGCTCAACCTCAACTACTATCTGAGCCGCTTCGGCAATGCGGCCAACCAGGCGGCCCTCAATTTCAACGGCGGCACGCTTTACTGGCGAACGCAGCCGGGGACGGGCGCGAACTCGCCGCTCTCCGGCATCACGAACACGACGGTCTTCAGCCGGGGCGGAACCCTCGACACCGGCGCGGCCACCATCATGACGGACACGCCGTTCCGGACGGCGAAAGGATATGGGGTCGGCGCGGTGACGCTGCTGAACGGAGGCTCGGACTACGGGGCGGCGCCGCGCGTGGCCATCTCGGGCGGGAGCGGGAGCAACGCGACGGCCGTGGCGGTGATGAAGCGGGACGGCGGCGTGGAGCGCGTCGTGGTGACCTGTCCCGGAGAAGGCTATCTGGCGGGCGACACGCTGACGGTGTCGTTCGTCACGACGTCCGCTTACGGCAGCGGCGCGCAGGCGAGCGCCACGCTGTCGCAGAATACGCCGGGAACGTTCCGGAAAGCGGGCAGCGGAACTTGGCAGGTGAAGCAGCCGAACCCCTTCGACGGCGTTGTCAAAGTGATGGACGGCTATTTGAACCTGACGGATGCCGGCGGCTTCCCTGCGCTCGGCAAGCTGCAGCTGACGGGAGGAATGTTCCAGTCGTTTTCCAATCAGAGCGACCGCGTCAGCCCGTCGGCGGTGCTCGAGATCGGCGGCGAAGGGTATGCGCCGGTTTATCGCGCCGTGCGGCCCGAGGATGGCTTGACGAACATTCAGCACTTTGCCGGGCTGGCCGCCGCGGCCGGGCAGTCGAGCCTGGATTCCACGGGCGGGAACGGCGTGTCGGAAGTGCACTTCGGGTCGTACGACCGCGAGGGGGCGCTGGTCGGCTTCACTCCGCTGGCTTCGAACCGGGTCTGGTTCTCGGCGAATGTGCTGACGGACGGGAGCCCGCTCAGCCCGTCGACGGTCAGCCCTGTCGTCGCGGGATTTTTGACGGCGGACGGGCTGAATCTGCTGGAGCGCGATCCGGCGAGCGGGTATCTCCAGACGGCAACGCTCTCGGGAACGGCTGGCGCGGACAATAATTTCTTGGTTCCGGCAGGCGTCTCAACGGTGTCTGTGGCGGAAGCGAACAGCGTGGTCTTTGCCGATGTGTCCTCGAGCGCGGAGTTTTATTTCAACACGAACGGCCCGGCGCAGGTACGGTCCGGCATGATCGTTTCCCGGTCGCGTCTGGCGCAGGTCAAGCGCGTCGGGACACTGGATGGCGGGTCGCTGACGACGGAGGTCGCGGGCGGGCTCGTGATTTATGACCGTGAAAATGCCGACCGGCGCGCGAGCGGCGGCTACGGCGGACGCTACCTGATCTCGGCCGCGCTTGCCGATCCGGCGGCAGACCGGCCGCTGGCGGTCACCGTGGCGGGCGGGCGGTTCACGCCGCTTTCCGGCGCGCTGGTCCGCTTCATGAAGGCCAACACGTTTTCCGGCGGGCTCTATCTGGCGAACGGCGGCGTCTGGTTCGACGGCGACAGCATGTTGGGCGTTGCGACAGGAAAGGTGGTCGCCGCCGGGCAGTGCGCGCTGCGGCCGTCGGGGAGCGTGCTGGAGACCGGCTCGCAGCGCCCGATCGAGATCCGCCCGAACTCGGCGCTCCAACTGCTCGGCACGGCGGGCGATTCGCAGGTGGCCTCGCGCATCCGGGGCCCGATCTCGGGAAGCGGATACCTGCTGACGGGCGAATACAGCGGGACCGGGATGAAGACGATCGCGGAGATGACCGGCGACAACAGCGGCTTCACCGGCGCCTATTACGTGTTCGGCGCGGTGCGGGCGCAGGAGGGCGCGGGGCTTTCGACCAACGCGAACATCCGCTTCACCGACAACACATCGGGCTTTGGAACTTTGGACATGAGCGGCGCGTTCACGCGTCCGCTCGGCGACGGGCCGGGGCAGGTGTGCTGGAAGGCGTACGCCAGCTACGGCTCGCTGTACGGCGGCTTCTCCGCGTACGGCGGGCCCCTGACGGTGAACCTGCACGGAGACGGCCGGACGCTGGAGTGGGGCTCCGCGTCGCTGCCCTCGAACGCGGTGGTCTATCTTCAGAACCGGCTAGCGACGCACGACCTCACGTTCGTGAACGGCATGGATCTGAAAGGCTATTCGACGCCGCACATCCGCGTGTCCACGGATGTGCAGAAAACCGCGACTTTCAAAGGCGTGATCTCCGACAGCGTCGGCGGCGGCACGCTGAACAAAGGCGGTCAGGGAATTCTTGTGCTCGAGCAGAGCCCGACGTTCAACGGCAAATTGTCGATCGTGTCCGGCAAGGTGCGGCTGGCGGAGGGCGTGTCGCTGAACACGCTGTCCGAGGTGTCGATCACCGGTGACGGGAAGGCGCTCGAGGTCATGGGCACACAGGACGTGCAGACGGTTTCCTGCAAGATTACGGGAACGGGCGCCGTGACGGTGTCGGACGGCGGAACGACCGTGCTGACCGGAGCGAACACCTATTCGGGAGCGACGGTTGTCACCAACGGCTCGACGCTGCTGGTCAACGGCGCGCACGCGGGCGGCGGCAACTATGTGGTGAACGGCACCTTGGGCGGCTCAGGAACCATTGCACCTGCGGCCGGCTGCAAGATCGTGTTCGGGGCGGGCTCGCGGCTTTCGCCGGGAGGCCCCGGCGTGATCGGCACGCTGACGCTGGGAACGCCGGCCGCCACCAACTCGGTCGAGCTGTCGGGCGTGACCCTGGATGTCGATCTCGCGGCACAGTCGGCTGACAAGGTCGCCGTGGTCGGCGACTTGCAGATCGGCGCCGCCTCGGTCGTGAACCTGCTGACGACCGACGCCGCTTTGCTCGGAAGTCTGCGCGGCACGGCGATCACCGTGTGCCAGTGGGCCGGGGAAAAGGCCGGGTCGTTTGCCAAGGCGACGAATGTCCGCGACTGGCAGGTGGTTGAAGACCTTGTCGCCCAAACGATTTCAGTCGTCTATGTCTCCCCGGGCTCTTTGATCAAGATCCAGTAGCCGGAGAGACGGGCGGGACAGGGGTAACAGCTCTTCAAGGAATGCGAAGGTGATTGTGCGCGTCACGCGAATGCTGCTCGGCGGCGTCGGGGCTTTATGTGTCGGACTGGCGGGCGGTGTTACGCCCAATGAAATGGCGGGGACGAACGACAGCGGCCGGATCGAGGCGGCGATCGCGCAGGCGCTTGCCACGGGCGAGAACGAAGTGGTGATTCCCCGCTTCAACGCGCGGACGGGCGGTGAGAGCTGGCTTCTCTCGCGGGCGATGCTGCTGCCGTCCAATCTGCGGCTGGTCCTCGACGACTGTCTGGTGCGGCTGGCTCCAGGCACTCAGGACAACCTGATCCGCAACGCAGGAACGGCTGCGGTGCCGATGTCCGGCAACACCAACATCACGATTGTCGGGGCCGGTCGCGCGACGCTGAGCGGCGGCACCGAGGCGCACTTCGATCCGCCGGGCGACAAGAGCGGCTGGCGCACGATCGGCATCCTGCTCTACAACACGCAGAACTTCACGTTGAGGGACTTCGCGATGGAGGAGACCCAGGCGTGGGCCATTTCGCTGGAGAATGGCTGCGCCTACGGGGCGGTTTCCAACATCGTTTTCAGCAACACCAACAAATACCCGAACCAGGACGGCGTGGACGTGCGCAAAGGGTGCCACCACATCGTGATCGCGAGCATCTCCGGCCAGACGGGTGACGATTCGGTTGCCCTCACGGGGCTGCGGTCTTCGCTCGACGGCTCGGTGACGAGCCGCATGCAGATCGGCGACGCCTGGCCGGCGGCGTCAGACGACATCCACGACATCGCCGTGCGAAACGTCCGCACGTTTGTGGCAGGCGGGCACCACACGGTCCGGCTGCTGAATCACGACGGGATCAAGCTCTACAACATCACCATCAGCGATGTGTACGACCAGTCGGCGGCGGGGCAAACCCGCGCGCGGGCCGGGCTGAAGATCGGCGATTCAGGCTACTGGACGCTGGCGCAGAACCAGCTGGGCGAGACCTACAACATCTTCGCCACCAATCTGAACAGCCGCGCGTCCAGCGTGGTGCTCATCCAGGGCACGCTCAAAGATGCGGTTCTGTGCAACCTTCGCCCGTTCGACGGCGCCGTGCCGGTGACGGTCGGGACGATGCCGACGCAGAACGTCGTCGTGTGCGAGGCGACGGAGGCCCCGCCCGTCACGGGGGTGACGTCGGTCGAAATGCGGGACGCGGTCCTCGAAATCGATGTGGCGCCGGCCGGCTGCGACACGGTGGCGATCAGCGGCGACCTGCGGGTGAGCGGCGAAACGCGGGTTGAGCTGCTGACGGACAATCCGGACGTTTTGATGGCTTGCCGGACCAACGCGTACGCGGTCTGCGCGTGGAGCGGCCTGAAAGAAGGCGCGTTCAGGCGGACGACCAACCGGGCCGGGTGGTTTGCTGAGGAGGACGCGCCGAACCGGCGGCTTCTTCTGGTGTACCGCGGAGCGGGCACGCTGATCGCTCTGAGGTGAGGCGCGCAGCTTTGTGGTTTTAGGGGGGCAGCCGATTGGCTATGATGATCAGTAAGGAGGGGAACATGAGAAAAGGACTCGCGGCTCTCGTGGCCGGTTTGTGGGCGGGCGGAATGGGCTTGGCGGCGATTACGCCCAACGATTTTCGGGAAGGAACGGACAGCGACCGGATCGAGGCGGCCGTCGCGAAGGCGGTTGAGACGGGCGAGCGGTCGGTCGAGATCCCGCGCATGAACGCCAAGAGCGGCCAGCCGGTTTGGCTGATCGGGCGGGCGATCCTGCTGCCGTCGGACTTCACGCTGGTGCTGCGCGACTGCCTGGTACGGCTGGCGCCGGGCACGCAGGACAACCTCATCCGCAATGCGGGCACGGCCAAGGAGCCGATGGAGGCGAACGAGAACATCCGCATCCTCGGCGTCGGCAACGCGGTGCTGAGCGGCGGGCTCCAAGCGCACTTCGACCCGCCCGGAGACAAGAGCGGGTGGCGCACGATCGGCGTCTTGCTGTGCGGCGTGCGGCGCTTCACCATCGAAGGCTTCGCCATGGAGGAGACGCAGGCGTGGGCCGTCTCCGTGGAGAACGGGTGCTGCCACGGGCGCATCGCGAACCTCGAGTTCAGAAACACCAACAAGTATCCGAACCAGGACGGGGTCGACATCCGCAAGGGCTGCCACGATATTCTGATCGAGAACATCACAGGGCAGACGGGCGACGACACGGTGGCGCTGACGGGCCTGCGCAACGAGAAAGCCAAAACAAACCCCGGCCTCCGCACGATGCAGGTCGGGGGAAACATGCCGCGGCCGGACGACGACATCTACAACATCACGGTGCGCAACGTGCGCGCCAAGGTCGCGGGCGGCCACCACATCGTGCGGCTGCTGAACCAGGACGGCATCAAGCTCTACAACATTTTCATCAGCGACGTGATGGACGCCTCGGGGCCGAACGACCCGCGCGTGCAGGCGGGCGTGAAAATCGGCGACCTGCGCTACTGGTCGATGTCGCAGTGCCAGCTGGGCGACACCTACAACGTGTTTGTGGACAACGTGCTGACGCGAGGCAAGACCGGCGTCAGGATTCAGGGGCCGCTGAAAAACGCGGTGCTGCGCAACATCGTCGGATACGGTGGCTGCACGAATTTGGCGGAGAAGACCGCGCCGACCGAGAACGTGATCATCGACGCGAAGTCGTTCTAGCGCGGGCGATGGGAAAGGGCTGGGTGGCGCTTTTGCACCGCCCAGGCGCGAAGGGCGCCAAGAACGCCAAGGTTTATTGGGGGGAGGCAAACATGAGATACGGACAACGCGGTCTGTGGGGGATATTCACGAAGGGATTACTCACGACTCTTCTGGCCGGAGCACGTGTTGCGATGGTTTGCGCCGACACGGGGACGCTTGCCGCCGCCGGAGAGCGATTCGCCTTCCCGGTGCGCGAGTGCTACTGTCCGGCGCATTTCGGCAACGCCTACGAGGCGATGGGACCGCGCGAGATGGCGGCGTATCAGGCCGAGATGAAGGGAATGGGGTTCAACCGGTACGGCGATTGGATCACGACCACCGACATTTGTAACCCGTACACCTCGGTTGCCGCGTGGGATCTTGGAAAAGAGCAGCTGGACCGCAAAAAGAAGGCGTTCCGCGCGGCGCAGGCATCAGGCCTGGGGCTCAATCTGATCGTCACGCCCAACCACGTCTACCTGGATCAGCTCAAGCCCGAGATCCTCGCGAAGCGGTCGCAGCGCGTGTTCGGGCAGCTCATCTGCCCGAGCCGGCCGGAGGGGCGCAAAATCATCTTGGACAACTTTGAGCGGTGGTTCAAGGACTTCGCCGACGAGGGCATCCGGCTCAACGCGTTCACGGCGTTCGCTTACGATTACGGCGGATGTGAGTGCGATGCGTGCAAACCGTGGATCGTGACCTTCGCGCGCCTGATGAAGGAGGTCCATGCGGTCGCCGAAAAGTATCACCCCGGCATTGAGCCGTGGTTCTGCTCGTGGTGGTGGACGCCGGAGGAGCACGCCGCGTTCAACGCCTGGGCCGAGAAGGAGGAGCCCGGCTGGGTCAAGGCCATGACAATGCATATCGAATACGGCAAGACGCGGCCGAAGGATGTGCCGGTGCCGGCGGGCTGCCGCAGGCTGGCGTTCGTGCATGTCGGCTACGGCGATCAGCGGGACAACGAGGTTTACGGCCACAACGGCGCGGTGATCGCGCCCCGGCGCCTGCCCGAGACGCTGAGAGAGCTGCGCGGCATGGGCTTCGACGGTTTCCAGGCATATAGCGAGGGCGTCTTTGACGACTGCAACAAGATGCTGCTGGCGGGGATCGGAAGCGGCGCGTACGCCACGGCGGACGAGGCGCTGCGCGCCTACGCGAAACGCTACTTCGGCGTTTCGGAGGAGCAGTCGGAGAAATGGTCCGCATGGCTCGCGCAATGGGGCGTGCGCCAAACCGTGCCGCTGCCGGAGGCCTCCGAAGAACTCGCGCGGCTGTCGGAACGGAAAACGGCGGTGTGGCGCCTCGAACACTGGCGCGCCAAAACAGAATTGGAAACGCTGGAGCGGGCGATCGGCACGCCGAAGCCGCACGAGTGGACGCCGGAGAAGCGGGCGACGGCCGAGCGCTATTTCGCCGCGCAGGAGCGCATGTACCGCGAGGTGTACCGCCTCGGGCCGTTGCGCCACGTCTTGAATCCGCGCGTCATGCCGCCCGCCTGGCTGGCGTCGTGGAATAAAGCGAACAAGCGTGCGGCGTCCGTCGCGCCGGACCGGCCGCAGCAGTGAGTTTTTTTCCGCTCAAGCACAAAAGGCGCATTTTTTGTATGATGATGAAAAACAGCCAAGGAGCACCCCGATGAAAATCCCTGCCCTCGTTTTCCTTTTTGCCGCCTTCGCATTTTCCGCCCAAGCCGAGACGAAAACGTGGTCCGGCGACGGCGTGCCCGCTCCCGAGCCCGTCGCCAGCAAAATCACGCTCGGCACCTACATCTTCCCGGGCTGGTACCGCGACGCCGGGCGCGGCGACTATCCCTACCGCACGCACGACGAGGACAGCGAGTGGAAATGGGCCGTGGCCAAGCAGCCCGCCCCGCGACCGCTGCTCGGCTTCTACGACGACTCGCTGCCCGAGGTCAACGACTGGCACATCAAATGGGCGCTGGAGCATGGCATCTCGTTCTTCGCCTTCGACTGGTACTGGAACGCCGGCGAGAAGCGCCTCGCGCGAACGCTCGAGCAAGGGTTTCTCAAGGCGAAATACGCGGGCCAGATGAAGTTCTGCATCCATTGGTGCAACCACGCGCTCGACTGGAAACGCGACGGCAAACCCGCGCCGCTAGACTTCTCCAAGCCGGCCCTTCTTCAGATGACCGAGTATCTCGCGGACCATTACTTCAAACTGCCCAACTATCTCACGGTGGACGGACACCCCGTTTTCATGGCCTTTGTCCCCGCCGCCCTCGTGCAGGCCAACGGCGGCCCCGCCGGCTTCCGTGCCGCGCTCGAAGAGATGAACAAGGTGCTCCGCGCCAAGGGCCTCAAGGACCTCTACTTCGTGGCCCTCGGCGGCGGCGGCAACTACGCCGAGTCCGGTTTCAGCGCCTTCACCGCCTACTCGTACTACGGCACGGACCCGGACTCCCCATACGAGTGGAAGCGCGGCCACGCGCTGCCCTACGCGGACATGCTCAAGCACTTCGAGACCTTGTGGCAGACGTACTCGGCCAAGAAAGCGCCGCACTACATCGTGCCGGTCGGCTCGAACTGGGACGACCGGCCGCGCGCCCGCCAGAACGCGCTGGTCATCACCGGCAAGACGCCCGACCTGTTTGAAAAGCACTGCCGCGCCAGCCTGAACTACATCGACACGCGCAACAACCTCGCGGTCATCGAAGCCTGGAACGAGTGGGGCGAAGGCAGCTACATCGAGCCCGACAAGGAATTCGGCTTCGCCTTCCTCGACCGCGTGCGCAAGGTCTATGCCGACGCGCCCGAGGCGCACACGGATTACATCCCGCCGGCAGACAAAGTCGCCGCGTTCAGCGTGCTCAGCGCAGAGGAGCTGGCGCAGGCCAAGGCGCTCGAAAGCCAACCCTACCCGCCGCCGCCCCTTGCAGTCCGCACCACGCAAGTCGCGGCCGACGCGCCATTGCCGCAAACCGAAGTCCTGAAGGCGTGGGAGTTCGGCAACGGCTCAGCCGAGGGGTGGCACCCCTATCAAGTCGAGCCGCTCCGCGTGGAAAACGGCGTGATGCGGGCACTTGCCACGGGCGACGATCCTCAGATTTTGGCGACAGGCCTGAACCTCGACATCGGCGCGATCGGCGCCATCGCCCTGCGGCTGAAAGCTCCGAAGGGAATTCGGACCGGCGAAGGTTTCTGGGCCACCGACAAAGAGCCCGCGCTCAGTTCGGCCAAGTCGTTCGGCATCGGCATCAGGCCTGACGGCGAGTGGCACACGTATCTGATCACCAAGCAGGTCGAGGGCAAGTGGAGCGGGACGCTGCGCGCCTTGCGCTTCGACTTCGGCACCGCCGGCGACACGGTCGAGATCGACTGGATCAGGATCTACGGGAAAGAAGCGCCGTGACGGCATCGCCCACAAACGGCGGTTTCGGAGAAACCGCCCTACCCGGTAGGGCGCGCTCTCCGAGCGCGCCGTCTTGTGAGCCCGACCATGGGTCGGGAGCGAAGCGTCAAACAGCCCTACCCGTCCGCAAATTCCTTCCACATGCCATCCCGCCTTGGGTTGACGTTGGTGCTGTATATTTCATCACGATCAACTGCACACCGCGTGGAGTCAACCAGCTGGCCGACTCCGAGATCGCCAATGCAGTTGAGACGAGCTTTCTTCATTATCAGGATGCCACAAAATGGTGGATCCATTTTCTGCTGTTGATGCCGGATCACCTACATGGGTTGATCTCGTTCGGCCGCGATGTTGCCATGCGCCGAGTCGTGGCAGACTGGAAGCGTTTTCTCGCAAGAGAAAGAGGCATCGAATGGCAACGCGATTTCTTCGACCACCGCATCCGCGACGACGAATCCTTGACTGAAAAGTGGCATTACATCCGTCACAATCCCGTTCGCAAGCAATTGGTGTCTGAGCCGGATGAGTGGCCCTACCAGTGGCATAATGGGCAGTCACGCACAACGCTGAACACCGGCGGTTTCGGAGAAACCGCCCTACCCGGTAGGGCGCGCTCTCCGAGCGCGCCGCGTCGCACACAAACCGATTAATCCAACAGAGAGGATAAAATGACACACAAGCATAGCATTCTCCTGACCGTATGGGCATTGACGGGATTCGCCATCTCCGGTCTCGCCGATGACGCGCCGCTCTGGGATCTGGCCAAACACGACATCCCGGGCGCGCTGCAGAAGGGCATAATCCAGAAGGTCGACGGCAAAATCACGCTGCGCGACGGCGCGGCCTTCGCCGTTCCCGCCGAGGCCTTCCCGGACCAGAAGAATTTCACAGTCCAGGTCACCGCCTCGCTCTGCGAGCTGGTGCAGGACGGCTTCTTCACCGCCATGAAGAAGCAGACCGAGAAGGACGACGGCTTCACCTTTGGCATGAACTACCGGAAAGAGCCGTGGTACGCGCGCCATGTCGCCGCGACCGTCAACAACATCTTCATGGCCGCCAACGCGATCGGCGGCCAGCGCGGGCCGCAGGCCGACACGCCCTACACCTTCACCGTGGCCGTGCGCGACGGCTATGCGTCGTTCTACATCGACGACGCACCGTATAAATCGTGCTACATGGAGATGGTCGCCAACCAAGAGCCGATGTGGATCGGCCACAACCTGAGTACGAGCGCAAAGCCCATGCCGGCGGTGATCAGCGGGGTCAAGGTGTACGGGCCCGGCTTCAAGTACGTTTCGGTGAAAGAGCCCAAGAACGTGTACCCGCGCGGCGCGGTAGCCGGTAAAGGCTGGGCGCTGGACATCCCCAAGATCGAGCACCCCGAGTGGCCCAAGGTGCTGATCTACGGCGACTCCATCTCCATGGGCTACAGAGGCTCGTTCATCCCCGAAATGCTGAAGCGGAACGTCTACGTGTTTCACTGCTGCCACTTCGTCGGCGGCGATGTGCCCGAGCAGGCGCTGACCGAAATGGCCGGGCGTTACCGGTTCGACGCCGTGGTCTTCAACAACGGCCTGCACTCCCTGCACTGGACCACCAACGCCGTCTCCGACAGCGTGGTTCAGGACCGGATGCGCAAACTGGCGCGCTGTTTCAAAAAAGGCGCGCCGCAGGCGAAAATCTTCTATCTCATGACCACGCCGCACACCGCACCCAAGCCCGCGCCCGATCAGCCGGTCGCGAGCCTAGGCGAGAAGAACGACGTGGTCGTCCGACTCAACACCCTCTCCGCGCCGGTCATGAAAGAGCAAGGCATCGAGGCCATCGACATCTACGCGGTTCTCGCCAAACGCCTCGAGCTGGCCTCCGGCGACGGCTACCACTGGCAGGGCTCCGCCTACCAGATCATCACCGACGAGATCGGCAAGCGCATCCTGCCGACGCTGGGAAAGAAATAAGAAGGGTGACGCGGCGTGCCATTTTCCGCACGAGTTAAAAGAGCAACTCGAAGTTCGTCTTTCCCGTCCCGTCCGGTTGGCAGTTGAAATCGGCGTAGGAGGAATCGCCGACCGTTGAAAGGGTGAATGCATGCTCCTTGCCGTCCACCAAAAGACGGGCGCAGCGTTTCCCCTCGGGAAGCAAAACATGCGCCTGAATTTCGCGGGCGGGAGAACGAAGGTGGTAACGCATCCCGGCGTCGGTCTGGATGTAGCGGATATCAACGACCGTGCCGCTTTTTTCGTATCCCGTGATGTAGCGCAGCTCCGTGTAGCCGGTTACCGGGAAACGGGGCGAGAAACGGATGGCATTGTAACCGCAGCCGATATCCTCGACTCCGGCGAGCCCTTCGTCGATGGCGGAAAGAAGGCTCGCAGCGCCCCACGCGCTAGGCCCGCGGCCCTGCGGCTGACAGTCCTTCGGCGAGTAGAGGAAATAAACTTTTCCGTCGTTCTGCCGCATCATGTCCTCGAATCGGAGAAGAATGTCCCAGCCGTATTTCTCGTAGCCGTTCTGGAAAGCCGCCTTGGCCAGCTCGCCCGCGGCAAAAGGCGAGATGGCTCCGTTGACGTACTCCCCCGGTTTGTAGTGGCCGAATTGCGCGTACGGCGGATCGATCGAAAACCACTCCGCAAAGGCTTGGGTTGTCTTTCTGCGGAGCATGTACTCCTCGATGATCGACCGCGACTGCGCAACCGTCGTCACGCCCCTGTTCATGTCGTAGGTGTTGGAAAGCGAGAGGCGCTCCTTTTCCAGATTGTCCAAGCCGGGATGGCCCAGATGAAGCTGGTGGATGAAAAACTTGCCGTTCCAAAGATGGGTGAACATGTTGGCCTTGAGCGTTTCCGCGCGATGCCGCCACTCGCCGGCCTTGTGCGCGTTTCCGAAATGGTCGTTCATCCAGGCCAACTGGCACATCGCCTGGTAAACGCCAGAATTGTCGCCGTGCATGATGGACATGGGCGTGTGGGCCTCCACCCGGCGGTTGGTTGACGAACTGGTGTCGAAGGTGAAGTCCCAGGTGTCGATGGTGAAGGGGCGTTTGACCAGGCCGCGCTCTTTGTCCCACCGCTTGGGATCGCCGGTGATGTAATCGATTCCCTTTTCGAGTTTCGGCAGGACGCCCTTGAGCCACGCCTCGTCGCCCGTCACGCGGTAGTACCGCAGGCTGCCCTCCACCACCAGGTATTCGATGTCCGCTTCCAACTCCAGGCGGACAAGGGAGAGGTTGTCTTCCGGGTAGAGCCGGTAGCAGTCGGGATCGACCATCTTCCAGTGGAAATCGTCCATCTGCTTGATCAGCTCGAAATAGCATCCGTCCGCGCGCTGCGTGTCGAGGATGAATTGCAGGAAAGATCCCAGGTCATATTCCCAGTGGCAATACCCTTTCATCTCATGCACGTGATCGCGGATCCAGTTGTTGCTGCACATGAGCTTCTTGCCGTCGATGAAGACGAGACGGCGGTCGGCCCAGATCACATTGCGCAACTGCTGCAGCATCTCCCCGAGCGCGGCGTCCTTTGTCGTCAGGATGCAGGGCAGGCCCATTTCTTTATTGTTGTAGGTGCCGTTTTGACGGCCATCGGCGCGCATCGAAGGCAGGGGGTGCCTGAACAGGATCTGCGCACCGCCGTTGATTGCGCCTCCGCCGTCCGGCTCCGCCGCGAAAGCGGCCAGCGTTAGGACAGAAAGGACACACACTGTTCCCCGCATTTTCATCATGGTCATCCCCCTGCATGTATGGTTGTGCCGCTGTCAAGCGGCTGATCTGTACCATAGGTCGCCACTTTACGCTTTTTGTGATCATCAGACAACAAGGACTCCGTAATCGGGTGATTACGACACGGACCAAGCCACGGCTGGCCAAAGACCGCTGAGTGGGCTACAATCGTCCATCAAAAAGTGGGGATGGGCAAACAGGATCGGCGCAAGCCGAAAAGGGGTATGCCGCGATGAGAACGACGCGACGCAGAGGGATTCAAAACGCGCTGGGGGTCGCCGCGCTGGCCTGCGGCCTTCTGGTTTCCGGTTTTCTCGCCTGCGCCCAAGAACCGCCCTCCCCCTCCGCTGTTCTGGAAAACGAAGCGCTGCGGATTTCGTTCGCAGCCGATCCGCAAGCGGGGACCGGCGCGCGCTTCGACGTGTTTGACAAGCGCGCCAAACGCCTGTGGAAGCAGCTGGAGGCCGGCGTCAAAGCGACCGGTTTCCAGCTGTCGAAAGACGCCGCTTCGTTCAACCTGACGCTTCCCGGAAACACGAACGCCTACCGCGCGACCGTCCGGCTGGAACGGGATCAGCCCGAGTTCACCATCGAGCTCAGCGGGCCCACCGACGCGCAGATTAGATCGCCGGTCTTCTATCCTCCCGCCTTCGCGTCCGCGCCGGGCGACCGGGTCATCGTCCCGATCGGCGAGGGCATCTCTTACCCCGCCGAGACGACCGACGCGCCGCCCGGCAACCGCCCGTACTATAGCGGCCACGGCGTCACCATGGCTTTTTATGCCGCCCAAGAGGATCGGGTTTCGCCCTCCGGCGAGGCCACCGGCGGCGCGGCGTATCTGGCGATCAACGAAACGCCCGACAACGCGGGCATCGAGCTGCTGCGCGCCGACGGCGGCAAAGGGCTGCTGACGGTCCGGCCGACGTGGGGCGCGGACCGCGGGCGGTTCGGCGATGCGCGGCGCGTCCGTTTCGTCTTCTTCAATGGCGGCGGACACGTCGCGCTCTGCAAGCGCTACCGCCGCCACGCGCAGGAGCGGGGACTGGTCGTGCCCTTCACCGAGAAGATCCGGCAGAACCCGGCACGGCGCGGGCGCCTCGAGAAGCTCTTCGGCGCGGCCAACGTCTGGGTGCTCTCCGGCGAATTCCGCGGCGAGCACAAGAACCTCTATGACGAGATCACCGGCAGTTACCGGCCGTCGCCCGAGACGCAACGGTTCATGGACGCGCAGCTCGCGATCTACCGCGACATGCGCGCGAACGGCATGGACCGCCTCATGATCGGCGCGGGCGCGGACGCGGAGCACGTGCGGCAGATCAACGCCATCGACGGCGCGCTCGCCAGCCGCTACGACATCTACCAAGACGTCATGGATCCGGCGCAGTACGACAACCTGACCGCGGTCAAAAACGAGTGGCCCAAGGAGTCGTTCCCGCACGACCTGCGCCTCGAGCGCGACGGGAAACCTGCCCGCGGCTGGAAAGTGCCGCTGAAGAATCCGGTCGTTGAAAGCGGCAAGACGAACGCGTGGATCGGCTGCTGCCAGCTCTGCGACCGCCAGGCGCTGCCCTACGCGCGGAAGCGCATTGCCGAGGAACTGAAAGCGAAGCCATACACCTGCCGGTTCATCGACGTCACCGCGTGCTCGACGTGGACGGAGTGCTGGTCGCCTGCGCACCCGACGTCGCGTTCCGAGAGCCGCGCGTTCAAGGCGGACCTGCTGGCGCTGCCCGGCAAGGAGTTCGACCTGGTGCTCGGCTCCGAGACCGGCCATGAGGCGTTCGTGCCGACATGCGACTACTTCGAGGGCATGCTCAGCCTGATCGTCTGCCGCGTGCCCGACGCCGGGCGCAACATGGCGCAGATCTGGGACGAGGTGCCGACGGAGGTCGCCAAATACCAGACCGGCGAAGTCTACCGGCTGCCGCTCTTCGAGCTTGTTTTCCACGGCTGCGTCGTGTCGTATTGGTATTGGGGCGACTACAACAACAAACTGCCGGCGCTCTGGGGCAAGCGCGACCTCTTCAACGCGCTCTACGCCTCGCCGCCCATGTACGTCGTCACCCCGGACAACTGGCCGGCGTTCCGCGAGCGGATCTTCGCCAGCTACCGCGTGGCCGAACCGGTCTCGCGGCTGACAGCGCAGTCCGAGATGACCGGCCATCGCATCCTGACCGCCGACCGCACCGTGCAGCAAACGACGTTTGACAACGGCGTGCGCGTGACCGTCAACTTCGGCGCGGCGGATTTCGCCCTGCCCGACGGCTTCACATTGAAAGCCGGCGCGTCTCGGATCGAAGGCGCGAAATAGGCAGCGCAGCGCGACAGCAGCCCATACGCTTCGTCACAACCGTTCACGCCACTTCTTCAGGGCCGCGCCGTTTGCCCTTGCGGCGTCAATTACCCCATTTCACATTGCCTGCGGCCGCCAAGAGCACTTCCTGAGTCAAGCAGTCGTGCTCATAGGTATATGGATTTTTCATTTCCCCCCTGATGATTTTTGCCAGCTCAAGCAACTGACCGTCATAGCGGCCATCCTTTATCTCAAAATCAACCCTGTGGGTTCCGGCGGCATATTTCGCGTTGCCCTCAAGCAATGTTAACCGCAGCTGCAACGGCTTGCCGTCGAAGCGCTCCAGCGGCCTCAGTTCGATGGTTCCTTTGGAGCCGCATATCTTTAGACCCCGCTGGTTCGAGCCATCGGCAACGAGATCACACGCCGTCAAAGACACCATGGTGTGCGGGTACTCCAGCACGGCCAGGCAATTGTTTTTCGCCCCGGCAGCCGCACCCGGCGTGGACCTTAAGAACGGGGTCACCTTTTCCGGCCGGCCCAGGAGGGCCACGATCCAATCGATGTGGTGGCACCCCAAGTTGAACATGATGCCGCCCCTGAAATGACTCAGATACTGCTGATACGCTTGGCCCCCATAATGGTGGCTCATGTCCGCCTGGATTTCAAACAGGTCTCCCAGCCAGTTCTCGCGGACAGCTTTCAGACAGAACTGGATGGCCGGATTATTCCGAAACATGTATCCCATCTGAAAGGGCAAGCTCCGCTGCCTGCAACCGTCGAGCAGCTTGCCGAACAGCTGCAGGTCTTCGCCGCCCGGTTTATCCATGTGCATCGCGAGATTCCGCTCCATGCAGCGAAGGGCGGTGGGGACCAGATCGGCATTCGGGGTTTCAACGGTGACGGCTTGAAGACCCGGCGTATTAAACAGCTCTTCCTCCGTCAGCCATTTCAGCCCCTTGTACGGTTTCATGTCCGTTCCGGCGAATTTCGCCGCTGTCGAGTTGCGGTCATCGACGACTCCGACGATCTCAAAAACATCGGGCCATTTTTTCAGCGTATCGATCTTGCCCGCGGCATGCTCATGGCAAACGCCGATCTGCCCGATCTTGATCGGCTTCTTCTTGTCGGGAATCCCGCCCGGGACAGCAGCAGGGCTATCGCTCAGAGCTGCGCCCGCCACGGCGAGTCCTGAAACTGCGAGGAAGTCGCGCCGCGAAAAAAAGGCTCTTGAATTTAAGGCCACGTGTTCCAAAAAGTCGCTCTTCATTGTCACCGTCTCCTCCCCATTGTTCTTTTGATTATCAGTATAGCCCCTCCGTCAAGAAAGGCGAGACAATCTATGGCAGGGGAAATGCTCAAAAGGAGGCGCTGTTTTCGGGCGGACCCGCATGCGCGGCAGAACTACAGGATCCGCCAGCCGTCGCGATACGCGGTCTTCACATGCCGGTCCAGCTCCGGCCGATTCGTGCAGCGCATCGCGGCGCCGTCCCACTCGATGCGGCGGCCCTCGCCCGCGCGGACCGCGAGGTTGCCGAGCAGCACGAGCTCCGCCAGCGGCCCCGCGTGCTCGAAATTCGAACTGGCGGGCGCGCCGCCCCGGCACGCGCGGAAGAAATCCTCCTGGTGCGTGCCTTTGACGCGCGGCAGCGTCTTGGCGGGTTTCGGAAAGGCGCGGTGCGCCTCTTCCGGAATCATGCGGCAGCCGTCCGCGTGCCGGCCCATGACCATGATGCCTTTGTCGCCGATCAGCAGCGAGCCCTCTTCGGGCAGCTCGCGGTCGTAGCGCTTCTCCAGCTCGGCGCGGATCGGCGGCAGGTTCCACGCGTCGCGCGCCACGTGCTTGTAAGTCCCGTCCACCGTCTGCTTGTTGAACGGCTTGCCTCTCGCGAGGCCGTCGAACCAATAGAGCCTGACGGGAGCCATGTCCCCGCGGGCAGGGAAGTCCCAGCGGATGCGGGCGCCGACAGGCCAAAAGTCGCCGCTACCACCGTTGACCTCCTCCAGCTCGACCGCCGCGGGCTTTCCGAGCTTGAGCGCACGGTAAGCGTGGTTGATGATGTGGCACCCCATGTTGCCGATCGCGCCGTTGCCGAAATCGCACCACGCGTGCCAATCGTGCGGATGCAGGCCCTCGTAGTAGTCGCGGAAGGGCGCGGGGCCGAGCCACTGGTCCCAGTCGAACCCATCAGGCACCGGACGCGCCGGCGGTCGCACCGTGTCGGAGGGAAAACCGTTCGCCCGGTCGGTCCAGCAGTAGACCTCGCGCACCTGGCCGAGCGCGCCGGCCGCGACGTATTCGCCCAGGAGACAGCACCCCTCGGTGGACTGGCCCTGGTTGCCCATCTGCGTGACCACGCCGTGTCTCTTCGCTTCCTCCCGAAGCAGCCGGACCTCGGCGATCGTGTGCGCCAGCGGTTTCTCGACGTAGACGTGGATGCCGCGCCGGATCGCCAGCAGCGCCGGCAGCGCGTGCTGGTGGTTAGGCGTGGCGATGAGCACGGCGTCCAACTCCCGGCCCATCTCGTCGAACAGCTTGCGATAATCCTTGAATGTCCGGATCGCCGCGGCATCGGTCGCGGGCGACACCTCGCGCACCCGCTTCAAAGCCGCATCGGTCCGACGCTTGTCCGGGTCCACGACCGCCACGAGCCGCTCTTTGCAGAGCGCCGGGACGTGGACCCCGACCCCTTGCAGGCCGCACCCGATCAGCGCCACGCGCAACGGCTTAATGCCGCTTGCCGCACCCTGTCCGCACACCTTCAGGGCCGACAAACCGCCGACCCCGGCAAGCGCCGTCTTGATGAAACCCCGGCGGTTCATATTCTCCAACCCTCCCTGTACGTCGTTTCCACGTGGCGGTTGAGTTCGGGCAGGTTGGTGCAGCGCATCGCGGGGCCGTCCCACTCGATGCGCCGGCCCACGCCGGCGATGATCGCGAGGTTGCCGAGCAGGGCGATCTCCGCCAGCGGGCCCGCGTGGTCGAAGTTCGAGCAAGCCGGCGCGCCGCCGCGGCAGGCGCGGAAGAAATCCTCCTGGTGCGTGCCCTTGACGCGCGGCAGCGTTTTGGCGGGCCTCGGAAAGGCGCGGTGCGCCTCCTCGGGAATCATGCGGAAGCCCTCGCCGTGCTTGTCGATCGTCATCAGTCCTTTGTCGCCCACCAGCAGCGAACCCTCGTCGGGCAGCTCCCGGTCGTATTTCTTTTTCAGCACCTCGCGGATCGGCGGGAAATTGCGCGCGCTGTCAACCACGTGCCTCCACCGCTGATCCACAGTTTCTTGACTGTAGGGCGTTCCTTTCACAAGTCCGTCATACCAGTAAACCTTAACGGGGGCCATGCCCGCGCGCGCCGGGAACTCCCAGCGGATGCGGGTCCCGACCGGCCAGCATTCGGGGTGTTCGCAGTGCAACTCCTCCACTTCGACCGCCACGGGGCGGCCCAATTTCAACGCCCAGTAGGCGTGGTTCATGATGTGGCAGCCCATGTTGCCGAGCGAGCCGTTGCCGAAATCGCGCCACGAGTGCCACGTATGAAGATGCAGGTCTTTGTGATATTCACGGAACGGTGAGGGACCGATCCATGCGTCCCAATCCAACCCCTCCGGCACCGGCAGCGTCGGCGGGCGGACGTACTCGGACGGGAACCCGTTCGCCCGGTTGCTCCAGCAGTAGACTTCGCGCACCTGGCCGATCGCGCCGGCCGCGACGTATTCGCACAAGAGACGGCTTCCCTCGCTCGACTGGCCCTGGTTGCCCATCTGGGTGGCCACGCCAGAGCGGCGCGCCTCTTCCGTGAGCCGCCGCGCCTCGGCGATCGTGTGGGTCAGCGGCTTCTCGACGTACACGGGAATATTGCAGCGCATGGCCAGCAGCGCGGGCAAGGCGTGCTGGTGGTTCGGCGTGGCGATCATCACGGCGTCCAGTTCCTTGCCCATCGCATCGAACAGCTTGCGGTAATCGGCGAACGGCCGGATCGCGGCGACATCCGTCTCAGGCGAGACCTCACGGACCCGTTTCAAGGCGCCCTCGATCTGGCGTTTGTCCGGATCCACGAGCGCCACGAGCCGCTCCCTGCAGGCCGCCGGGATGTGGACGTGCGTGCCTTGTCCCCCGCAGCCGATGACCGCCACGCGCAGCGGCTTCTTTTCAGCCGGCACGCCCTGTCCGCACACGCGCAAGGCCGACACGGCGCCGACAGCCGCCGCCGCTTGCACAAACGCTCTCCGATTCATTTCCGCATGCATGTTCCGTTGCCCTCCTTACAGTTGCGCGTGGATTTCGAACCTCAGGTAATAGGCGAGATCCGGCTCGCCGTAATAATCGCCGGCCTCCAGCACCTCCAGTTTGACCGCTCCCCGCACCGCACCGCGCCGACCTTTCGACTCGCGCAACAGCGGGAAGAGATAGCGCACGACCCCCAGATAACCGCGGAGGGTGTCGCCGTTGCTGTTGTCCTCTTCACAGGCGTATTGCGGGCCGCCCTGTAGGCTGGCGGAGTGCCCTTCCGTGAAGTTCAACCCGGTCTCGATGTGCGGATAGATCAGATTCGAAAGGCGGTAGCACTCATAAGCCGCGGACATGATGTCGCTGGTCCAAACCGCACGGCCGAAGACGGGGTTCCAGCCCGTGTCCGTGCCGCGGGCGCTCGGGTCGTCGAAGCGCTCGTCGTCGCCCGACAGCACCAGCGTGGCGACGGTGAGGTAGGGTTTCCATTTCCATTCCGTGACCGTGTAGGTCGCGCCGCCATAGCCCATCCCGGCGAGGATGTCGCGCTCGCCGACCGCGCCGCTGCCGTCGATCGATCCGTACTGGCCGGCAAGTTCGGCCTCCGCGCTCCAGTGTTCGCCGAAGCGCGGGGTCAGCCGCATGCCCGCAGTATGATACCGCCTTTCCGGCAAACGGACATTACGACTGGACAGCCAGCGCGACTCGTCTTTGTAGACATAATAAATTTCGTAAGGGAACGCTATCCGTTCCCGGTTGCTGTAATACGCCACGGCGGCACGTTCGGTCAGCTCGTTGCCGCCCTCGCGGGCCTGGTACTTCGTCAGGTCCATTTCTTCGTTCCCCAGCGTCCAAGAGTCTTCCGGCCTCTGCCAGATGCCCGCCAAATCCAACGTGCTTTTCTCGGACACCCGGAACTCGGTTTTGACCGCATCGAAATAATAGGAGCGCGAAATGTCGCCCGGCGTGCCGTCGCGGATCACGCGTCCCGCGCCGTATTTCATGTCCTGACGCCCCGCACGCACACTGAGCCGGTCCTGCCACAAATCGAGGACGTCGACATACAGGTTGTCGATAAAAAGTTCGTGCGGAAACCGCTGGGTCTGCTTGTTGTTCTCGTACACGCGGAACTCGTTCGCCAACCGTCCGTAAGCGCCGTAGCAGTCATCGATATCCACACGCGCCCACGGCCGCGTGCGCAGCCGGTAGTAGCTATAGTACGTCCCCTTCTGGGGATCCGTCGCCGTCGCGGCCGACTGGTTGTTCTGATAGGCGACGAGGTTGTCGCAGTACACGTCGTAAAAGCGCCAGTCGATACCGGCGTCATACCGCTCGCCGGCCGCCCCCCACCCAACCTGCGCCACGGCCAGCAGGACAACGAGAGCCCAGGACCGCTTTCCCCGTTCTGGAGTGCGGTGACAAGCGAAGCGCGGCACCGCTTTTTCCGTGGCATCATCGCGAAAGCGGCGTCGCGCGGAATACCGCTTGCCGCCGCACTCCAAAACATCCGCCATCCCGGTTTCCCCCTCCGCGTTCTCCGCGCCTCCGCGTGTGCCTACTCCGATCCGTGCCGCCAGCCATTTCACCAAATCATTCCACCATTCCATCATTCCACCATTCCAGACGAAGCCTTTAATCAGTGCGGCTTGTTCTTGACTTTGAGTTCCGGAAGCGGCTGGCCGACGAAGGTCTGCCACTGCTGATCGACCGTCTGCCCGCCGGGCACGCCGTTATGCACCCAGAGGGCGTAACGCAGGCGCAGCGGCTTGCCGGGCTCGATCAAGCGCGTCGCGTCGGGCGTCAGGGTCACGCCCAGCCAGCCGTTGTCGCGCACGTGAAAGATCGCGGGATGGTTCGGGTTCTGCGGATGGTCCATCAGCGTGATGCCGCCGCACTCGTCGCGCGTGACCGGGCCGCTGTAGTCCACCCAGCGGGCGTGCTTGCGGAAAACCCCTTTCTCATTGAGATCTCCTTCGCTGTTGAGGATGCGGCCGCCGCCTTCGCTCACGCTGACGGTCTTCGACATCCGGACGCCGAGCGGGCCGAAGGTGGTCTTGCCCAAGGTGACGGGCTTGCCCGGCGGCGCCTCGAACTGCAGGTCGATGACCAGCCACCAGGAACCGTTCACGCCGGCGGAAACCGTGGCCCGGCGGCGATCAATCATCAGCGTGTTGCCTTGCGGATCATTCCAGGCGTTGCGCGTCAACAACGTCGCCGTCCCGTCCACCTCGTCGTACTCGAGCCCGTCGCGGTCGGTCTGGTGCAGGATCTGTCCGGCGATCGGCCCGCCGTCGCGCCAGAAGTCGAAGCCGTTGACGTCCTTGTGGCAGATCCACACGGACGTCTGGTGGCTGTGGCCGAGCGGATCCTCGGGCTTGGTCGGATCCTTGGGCTGCTTGTCGCGCGTCATGGACTTGCCGGGGTCGTAGGGCATGTTCATGCGGGTCAGCGAGCGGCCGCCCGGGCCGGTGATCGGATACCAGAAGGGGCGCCTGAGCTCCGGCCCGAAATGGTAGCGGGTCAGCTCGCGCCCCAGATACTCGAATGAGGCCTGCGCATAAGGCTGCGGCAGGACCTGCACGTCCGGCACGGGCTTGGCGTCGGGCAGCGCAGGTTCGGCCGCGAACGCGAAACAGGCGGATAACACCCAAGCGCCGGTTGTTTTTAACCAAAGAGAGCACAGAGATCGCAAAGAATCAGTTTCCATGAATAGCCCTCTTTATGCCCTCTGTGGTTTTTCCCGTCCGTTTCAGCAGACATCCTCGTGGTGCTCCAAGAACCGGTCCAGCGCGACTTTGTTCGCGGCCGATAGCCGGCCGGACAGGGCTTTCATTTCCGTGTCCGAAAGCGGCTTGAAGGCACGGGCCCACGCCGCGTTCTGCGGGATCATCGCGGGATCCTGCATGCCGACCACCGCCACCGCGATCGGCAGGCTCAGGGCATAGCGCAGGAGCTGCTCGGCGCTGACTTTGTCGTTGCCCGCGCCCACCAGATGGCCCTGCCCGAACACCTTCATCGCCAGCACGCCGAGATTCTTCTTGCGCGCGGCGGGCAGCGCGACCGTTTCGAAACTGCGCGGTGCCGAGGGATCGGGCTTGTAGCCGCCCTCATATTTAACCACACCGACCAGCGCCGCGTTGAGCGCCATCTGCACGCAGTCCAGATCGTGCCGCTCGATCGCGAGCTTGAGCGGGTGCGGATTGGCGTGTGCCGTCATGCCGAGCGCGCGGACCACCTTCTGCTCGCGCAGTTTATAGAACGCCTCGAGCACGCCGCCCTTGGCCTCGACCTTGGCGAGATCCTCTTCGCTGGCGAGGTTGTGGATGTGCAACAGATCCACGTGGTCGGTCTGCAGTCGCTTGAGGCTCTGCTCGAACACACGCAGCGCCTGGTCGGCGTCGCGCACCGCGTTCTTTGTGGCGAGGAACACCTCGGCTCGCCGCGTTTTCAGCACGCGTCCGTAAATCGTCTCGCTGCGGCCGTTGCCGTAGCCTGCGGCCGTGTCCAGATAGGTGATGCCGCAGTCGATCGCCTGACGAAGGGCCGCCTCGCCGGCGTCGTCGCTGTAGAAGTTCGTGAAGCGGCTGCCGCTGCCGAAGCCGAGGATCGGCACGGAGACGCCGGTGCGCCCCAGCACGCGCCGGGGCAGGGCGATCGACGGTTGTTTGGGCGGCTGCGCCTGGAGCGCGGCGGCGGCGAGCCCGGCGGCGGCGGTGCCGGCCAGATATTGGCGGCGGGTCATCACTCGTTTCATGATACTCCCCCCTGTGTTAACAAAAATCACTGTGATGGGCGAAAAACCGATCAAACACGACTTTGTTCGCCGGCGCCAGGCGGGCCGAAAGCTCCATCATCTCGTCCGGCGTCATGGGCTTGAACGAGCGGGCCCAGGCGGCGTCCTGCGCGATGATTTCGGGCGTGCTCATGCCGAGCACGGCGGCCGAGACCGGCAGGCTCAGCGAGTAGCGTAAAAGCTTCTCGGGATCGCCCTTCGACGGCCCCCGTCCGAGGAGTTTGCCTTGAACGAACACCTTCATGGCGAGAATGCCCATCTTTTTGCGCAACGCGACCGGCAGCACGACGGACTCGAAACAGTAGGTACGCTCGCCGGGATGCGGCGGTTTGAAGCCGGCCAGGCTGATGCCCGACAGCGCGGCGTTGAGCGGAAACTGCACGCAGTCGAAATCGTTTCGGTCGATCGCCTTGGCCAGCGGCGCGGGGTCGGCGTGCGCGGTGATGCCGATGCAGCGCACGGCCTTCTGGTCGCGCAGCTTGTACAGCGCCTCGAGCACGCCGCCCTTGGCCTCGATCTTCGCAAGGTCCTCGTCGGTATCCACGCGGTGGACATGGACGAGATCCACGCGGTCGGTCCGCAGGCGCTTGAGGCTCTGCTCGAACTGGCGCATCGCGCCGTCGGCGGTGCGGTCCTTGAGCTTGGTGATCAGAAAGATCTCCTTGCGCCGCTTCTCCACGACGGGCCCGCACATCGTCTCGCTCTTGCCGTCGCCGTAGCTGTTGGCGGTGTCCACGTAGTTGATGCCGAGGTCGATGGCCTGGTTGAGCGCGGCCGCGCCGGTCTCCGCGTTATAGGCGTTGAAAAAACTGGTGCCGCAGCCGAAGCCGATGATCGGCACGTCGATGCCGGTGCGGCCGAGCTTGCGCGTGGGGAAGGGCGCGGTTTTTTTCGTGTCCTGCGTCTGGGCCGCGAGCTGGGCTGCGGCTCCGGCCGCGGCGGCGGCGGTCAGGGCGAGCGCCCTGCGGCGCGTGATTTTCCGGTTCATGGGAGGTGTCCTTTCGAGTGTATCGCGGTCATCGAAGCCATCGAAGAAACCGATGATCCGCTGGCCGCAGAAAAAGAATGACTAGGCGTCCAGCGGCACGCCGGAAGCCAGCAGCACGCACTTCTGGACCAGCCGCTCGTGCTCGAGCGGATACGGGTTTGGAATTTCTCCGCGCACGATGCGGGCGAATTCGATCAGCTGACTGTCGTACCGTCCCCCCATCTTCGGGAAGTCGACGGTCTGCGTGCCTTTCTTGTATGGCTTGCACGCCTCTTTCAGCGTCAGCTTGAGCACCGTCGCCGGCTCCTCGAGCGGCCGGATCTCGATCGTCCCCTTGTCGCCGCTGATCACGAGGTGGCGGCGCTTCTCGCCCTCGACCTCCAGCGCGGCCGACCGGACCGTCACAAGCGTCCCCGGATACTCCAGCACCGCCACGCCGCTGTCGACCGCCTTCCGTTCGGGATAGGTCTGGCGCAGGAAGGGCGTGATGCGTGCGGGCTCGCCCAGCATCGCGACGATGAGGTCGATCAGGTGGCAGCTGAAGATGTAGAAGTTGCCGCCCCGGTACTGGCTCAGCCACTGGAGATACTCGAGCGACTGGTAGCGGCTCATCTCCGCGTCGATCGAGTAGACGCGTCCCAGCAGACCTTCGCGCACCGCTTTGAAACAGAACTGCATGGCCGGGTTGCCGCGGAACATGTAGGCCATCTGCACAGCCAGTTTGCGCCGGCCCGCCTCGTCCAGCAGCGCGCTGAAAGCCTTGTACGACTCGTCGCCCGGCTTGTCCACATGGACGTGGAACCCCGCCTTGACGCAGCGCAGGGCCGCGGCGGTCAGGCCGGGGACGTCGGTCTCCACGGTCACGGCTTTCAGCCCCGGCACCGCGAACAGCTGGTCCTCGGTCATCCACGGCAAATCCTTGTACGCCTTCTCTTTCTCCCGCTTCTTGCGCCACGTCGGATCCGGCTCAACCACGCCGACCACTTCGAAGTCGTCCTTCAGTTTGCGGAGTGTCTCCATTTTCGCCGCGCCGTGGTTGTGGCCGATGCCAAGCTGGCCAATCTTGACCCGCTCCTTGGGCTTGGCGGCGGCCGAATCGCCGAACGCCAAAGACGTAAGCGTGGTGAACGCCGTCGCCGCAGCAGCCTGGACCAGACAATCGCGACGCGTGATGTAATTTGCCATTGGGTCTCCTTGTCATATGCGTCAGAAAACTGTGATCAGGGTACCGTTCCGCTCCACGGCCATGACCGCGAACCAGCCGATATTGTAATCGCCGGACGGCACGGGTGCCAGCGGCATATCGGACGAGATCAGCGGATCGCCGCCGGGTGTGGCCGAGCCGACCTGAACCCACGCGCTGCCGGTGAAGCGGAAGAGCCGGAGCGAGCTGTCGGTCGGCTTGAGTTTGGTGTGGTCGTAGCGGAAGGTCAGCGAGACGCCGGAGAACGAAACCTTGGTCAGCAGCACTTTGCCGGAGAACGCCCCGATCTGCCAGACCCCGAGCGGGCGCATGCGCGCGGGCAGGCCAGCGGGAATGTCGCTCCGGCCGGGTGCATAGAGGGCGCCGCGGATGGCGGCGTTGACCGATGCCGTAAAGGCGAACCCGACGCTGTTGACCATTTCCGGGGCCGCCTTGGTGTAGAGGTCGCCCCAACAGTACGGGATCCCGGGGGAAAACGTCTGCCAGGTGCGCGGATACCGCAGGCGCCCCCTGTTGACCGCGTACCAGCCGTTGGTGCCGGACATGCCGTTGGGAATATCGTTGTTGACGACGGCGATCATGTTGAGGTCCAAGTCGCGTTCCGCCCCCTCGCCGTCGGCCACGATCGGGCCGTTGTTGATCATCCGCAGCGTAATGCTTTCGTTCGTGTACCCGACATAGCCCCAGCCGCGGAGCTGCCCGCGGCGGTCCTCGCCTGTGCGCACGTAAAGATTGGTGCGGGGCGGGGTTGTCGGGTTACCGACGTTCCGCAGGTGAACCTGGCCGCCGCGCATAAACAGGTCTCCGTTGTTGACGCGCAGAAATTCGTCGACCGTGCCCACGGCGTTCTCGGCCAGCGTCACCGTTCCCGTGCCGGGGACCGTCGGGGCAAGGCCGGTGCCGATGATCATCTGCGCGGCGCTGAACGGGGCGTCCGCCTCGAACTCGCCAACGCCGCCGTTCCTGCCGACCTGCAGATAGGTCCCCGCGCTGACGCTGCCGCCCGTGTGAACCAACCTGCCGAAGGTCCCGGCCTGATACCCCAGATGGACGTTGGCGGCCGTGATCGCCGTAGCGGTGTTGGTGACGGTCCCGCTGCCGCCCGCCACGTTGCCGATTCGGAAATCTCCGGTTACGCCGAAAACCCCGCCGTTGAACATGGCCACGCCTCGGCCGGCTTCACCGACAATCGCATAGGTCTTGCCCGTGACGCTGCCGCCGTTCAGCACGAGCGCGCCGCTGCTGCCCGCCACACGACCGACGAAGCAGGTTCGGCCGATGTAAAGGGCTCCTGCGTTGAATTCCGCCCAGGCTTTACCGCGGTATCCGACCGTGACATCGGTCCGTCCCGTCAGGCCGCCACCGTTCTGCACGAGCACGCAGGAAGACGTCGCCGTGTTATTCGCCAGAAGGACATTGTTGAAATTGATCGCCGCGCCGTTGTTGGTGACGGTGCCAAAGGCGCCGGTTTGGCTGCCGACAGAGAAGTCGCCTTCTCCGGACACGATGCCGCTCTCCAGCGTCGCCAGCCCGGGATAGTAGCGCCCGGTTACGAAATGGGTCGCGCAGGTCAGACTGCCGCCGTCCAGCCGGAACCAGGCGGTGCCCGGATAGTTCTGGTCGCCTGTCGCAAACATGGCGCATTCCGCAAAGACGCCGTTGGTGACGGTCAGCGCGTGGCCGTCCTCCGCTTTGGTTGATGTGGCGTTGATCCGCACGTTGTCGTTGGTCGTGGGCAGTTTGCCGTAGGGCGTGCCGCCGCTGTTGTAGATGATCCAGCCCGCGACATGGCCCCAAGGGTAATATCCCGAGCCGGTTGCCGAATAGTACAACTCCTCAGCCGACACGCTCGTTGCGACCACCCCGAGAACCGCGAATCCGACCCGCATTTTATTCTTACGCTTCATAGGTGTTATTGTTTGTCGTGTTTTGATCGAACTTCTTCTTCCTGTCAAAAAACCGTCGCGTCGGGCCAGCGATCTCCGCTAATTAATCGATAGGACCGTTCCTTTTCGCTCCGCCGCCAGAACCGCGAACCAGCCGATGTTATAGTCGCCGGAAGCGAGCTCCGGAAGCGGCGTTTCGGTTGAGATCAGGCGGCCGCTATCCGGCACGCTCTCGCCGACCTTAACCCAGTCGCGTCCGTCGTGGCGGAAGAGCAGGACTCCGCTGTCCGTCGGCTTGAGCTTCGCGTGGTCATAGCGGAAGGTCAGGGAAACGCCCGAGAAGGACGCCTTGCTCAAGGCCGCCTTGTCGCCGTAAACGCCCACGCACCAGAAGCCGATCGGGCGCAAATTGTCCGGCAGCCCGGCCGGGATGTCCCGCCGGTCGGACGCGCAGAAACCGCCACGGAGATAACAAATCGCCGGGGTGTCCACGGCGAGGGTCAAGCCGACGCTGTTGACGAGCTCAGGCACCGTCTTGGAAAAGAGGTCCCCCACGCAGCAAGGTACCGACCTGGCCGCCGGAAAAACCAGCCGAGTCCGGGGATAGAGGACGCGCCCTCTGTTCACCGCGTACCAGCCGTTGGTGCCGTCCGCGCCGTCGAGAAGGTCGTGGTTGACGACGGCGATCCGGGTGAAATCCAAGTCGCGCTCCTGGCCCTCGCCGTCGGCGGCGATCACGCCGTTGTTGATCATCCGAAGGGTTTTATCCGCACCGGAACATGCGAAACGGCCCCAGCCGCGTATGCGCGCCGCGCCGTCCGCATCCTGCCGCACGAACAGGTTGGTGGGCGTCGCGCTGGCGTTCTCAAGCCGGATCGTGCCCCCGCGCATGAAGAGGTTCCCGTTCCGGATCCGCAGCAAGTGGTTGACCACCCCGGTGGCGCCGGCGGCCACCGTCACGCTGCCCATGCCGAGCGGATCCGCAGATGTCGTGCGGTTGCCGATGCCCATGACATAGACGCCGAAATCGGCCGCGGCCTCGAACTCGCCGACGCCGCCGTTAAAGCCGACCTGGAGCGACGAGCGCTTGTCCGCCGGCCGGCAGTTCAGCTTTCCGCCGCGGTGCACCAGCCGTCCGAAGGTGCCCGCCTCGTGACCCACGTGCAGCCGCAAGGCCGAGACGGCCGCACCGGTGTTGGTGACCACGCCCCGGCCGCCGGGGCCATACCCGCCGATGAAGAGATCGGTGCCGCAGAACAGAGAACCGCTTTGCAGGACCGCCAGGCCGGGATAATTCAAGCCGATGACCGTCGCCGTCCGGCTCGTGAGGCTGCCGCCCTCCAGCCGCAGGCAGGCCGTCCCCGGATAATTCAGGTACCCGCTCGCGAAACTCAGGCACTCGGCCCGGACCCCGCCGCCGACCACCAGCGCGCCGCCGTTTTCGGCAGCCAGCGTGGCGGCGTTGATCGCCACCGTGTCGTTGCCGTTCGGCAAACGGCCGACCAGACCGCGCGCCCCATAGATGAACCAGTTCGTGGCGGCGTCCCACGCGAAACGGCCGCCGCTCGACGAGTAGAATAGGTCCTCCGCCGCCAGCCCCGCCGAAGCCATCCCTGTCGGGGCGACCAGGCTGACCGCACCGTTTGTGTTCGTGGCTGGCGCGCCCGCCGTCTGCCGGCTTGCCTGCGGCCCTTTTCCCTTCGGCTTTTCCTCCGCCACCAGTTTGGCGCGCAACCGATACCGCTCCTCCCAGAGGTCGCCGATCTCTTGGGCCGCCGCAAAAACCCGGCGGGGACAGAGGCGGGGCGAGTCCCCGCCGATCTCCGCAAAAAGCCGCCGGGCTCTCTCGCCGGACGTTTCAAACCTTTCGGGCACTTCGCCTTTGAGGGTCCGGACCCCCTCCCCTGCCACACACACGCCCACGCCCGCCCCAGACACCTCGTGATCCAGCCCCCAAGAGCCCGCCTCATTCACCTGTACGCTGCCCTTCAACACGAATACGTCGGACGCCCGCTCGTTCACCTGCACACAGAACACGGTCCCCAAATCGTAGACCTCCAGCTCGCGCGTCCGCACGGTGAACCCCGTGGCCCAGTGCGGGACGTTCGCCAGCAGCTGGCCTTCCCCTAAATAGACATGCATGCCATCCCGGACATCCACCTTGGCCGGGCCGACCAGGGTCAGCTCCACGCCTGTCTCGAGTCGGACGACAACCGACCCCGACTCCAGCCCCAGCACGCCGGGCAGCGCTTCCGGAACATCCAACCCCTTGACGTTCTTCTGGTCCACCAACCGGACAGCCGGGACAGCCCTTTCCTCCGCGCGGCCCGCCGCCGCACCCAGCCGCTCCCTCATCCGCGCGGCCGTGACCCCCAGGCTCGCCAGCACGAGCACAGAGGCGGCCAGCGCCAGCCAGCGGCCCGCCCTTCGGAAGCCCTGCCTTGGCCTCCAAGCCGCCCCTTCATTCAAAAGGCCTTTGCCCCGTGAGACCTCCAGGGCATGGGCCACCCGCTCAGCGGCATCGGGCGGCAACGCGGCATTCCGCGTGGCGAGGCTCAACAGGCGCGGCCACGCCCGCATCCGTTCCCCTTCAGCCTCCAGAAAGGCCCGGCAGCCGGGGCAGCCTTCAATATGCGCCAGCACCTCCCGCTCGTCCTTCGCGCAAAGGCGCCGGTCCAGCAGATCGTAACAGGCCAGTTGGCAATCTTGACACTTCATGGCGTTCTCTGTGAGGTAAGTTGTCCGTTTCGCGGAAAAAGTTCGCTCGCCGTTAAAGATATTTTTAGGGACGCATCTCGTCCGGCAACAGCTCCCGGAGCTTAAGCGTGGCGCTGAACAGCCTGGACTTGACCGTCCCCGAGCTGATTTTCAGCGTCTCGGCCACCTCGTCGATGCTCATCTCCCCGTAATACCGGAGCAGGACCACCGACTGCAGCGGCTCGGAGAGCTGCCGGACAGCGGCGGCCAGGCGGTCCGCCCGCGCCGTCGTATCCAAGTCGTCGCCGACGGCCGGCCCGTCGGCCGCCACCTCGGGCAGCTCGTCCGTGTAGGTCAGCGGCAGCTTGGAACGCTTGCGCCAAACGGCGCGGTTGAGATTGAAAAGGATGCCGTACAGCCACGAGAAGAACGACGCTCTTTCTTTGAACCCCCGAATCGAGCGGACCGCGTGCTGCAGCGTGTCGATCATCAGGTCCTGAGCATCCGTCGCATTGCCGCACAGAAGCGTGGCGGCGGACAGCAAGCGCGGCCCGTACCGTTCGACCAATAGCCGTACGGTCTCGTCATCCCCGCCCTCTTTCAGGCGGCGGACCAGCTCGTTCGTGGCGCCCGTTGACTTCATGTTGTCCGTTGTCTGGTAAGTAAGTTGTCAACTTCGCCGAAAAAGTTCGATGTTTTTTTCAATAACATTGGTTATTCAACCAATATGCTTGGTTGTTCGTCATCGAGGCCAGACCGGCCGAAAGGAATGCAGCTGGACAAGCTGGAGAACGGCGGCATGCTCGCGAGCAGAAAGGTCGGGCGTACGCGGCTCTACGCCCTAAATCCCCGCTACGCCTTTCTTCCCGAATTGAAGGCGCTTCTCGACAAGGCCCTCGCGTTCTATGCGCCGCAAGAGCAGGAGCCCCTCACCGCCGTGCGGCGTGCGATCCCGTGCGTTCAAAGATGACTGTGTCGCCTTCGAGTTTGTAAATGAGAAGCCCGTCTCCGGCGCGATGGCACTCGCGCCGTCCCTGATAGAGACCGCTCAACTTGGCGAACACTGACTCTGGCTCACCCCTTTCAGACCTTTAGATCAGGATGTTGACGAGTCAACCATGATTCCACCTCTTTGAGAAGGGCATTTGCAAAGTGGATCAGTTCGTCGGCATCGGCCGTTGTGGCAGCGCCTGCCATGTCATATTCGACAATGTTCCGCTTGACTCGGCAGGTGTCGAGATAGGCTGCATCGGCTTTCTTGTTCGAGTTCAAAATTAGCGGCAAAGCCTGTAACGTGCGATAGTGGGCCAGATTCTTGTCCGGACGGTATCCCTCTGAAACGAGCAAAATTGTGCACAGTTTAAGAGCGGCGTTATAGGCGATACCGAAACGCCAATCGGCTGACACCTGTTGTGCCTTGGCGTCCTCCAGATCACGCCGAACGATGGCGAACAGATTTGCGATCTCCTGCGGCGACGTGCGGTGCTCCTTGAGCCATCCATTGTTTTTCCATTCTTCCAAGCTCATGTTCATCTCCCACGATTATGCGCCTCTCCGAACCGACAACCGTACTGATAAAGTGCTCACCCTTTCTGCAGCGTTCGGTATATTCTTCCTCCGACATCACATGGGGATTGACCTCTCGACCTAGCTTCTCTCCTGCCGGAATGAGACGCGTCACAAGTTCCCGCAATCCCACAGAGCCGATCACCATCAGATCGATGTCACTGGAAGCTTTCGCCCGTCCAGAAGCGATGGAACCGAAAATGTAAGCGAACCGTATGCCGTCCGAGCCAAGACACTCGGCCAAAACCGCATAGAGGCCTGTGGTTCGCGCGACAATTTCGCGGAGGGCCGGATAGAGCGGATGCTTCGCATCCGCCGAATAATAGAGTCGGTTCCCGTCGCGCTCCGAGCGGACGAGCCTTAAGGCCAACATATTCCGCAAATCCTGTTGAACGGCTCCGAGTGAGCACCCCGACTCGCGTACCAAAGCACGCACATGCAGGCGTTGCGGCGTCGCTCCGAATAGACACGTCATAATTCCCGCCCGTGTCCGTGAGCAAAAAAGCTTTTCCAGAACATCCATGCGTATTGTTATACCATACGATTGTTTTGCGTAGCAATACGTTTTATCGGTCTTACTGCTGAACTCTGTCTGTATATTATCTGTCCCGTTATTTGCCCTGCGACGCGCTTTCCGGCGCGGCGGGCTTCGTTGTCAGGTCGATCAGCGGGTCGACCGGCGTCACGAAGAGCTCCATGGTGCCGCAGGCCGTGTTCGCCGTGGAGACCACATACCGCCCCTGGCAGACGAAATGCGGATGCGGATCGGGGTGGAGACGGCTCGGCCGGCTCTCCGGGAAAAGCGCGGGACGCGTGGAATAGACCTCCACCGTCCGCTTCGTCTCGCGGTTGTAGAACTTCACGTTCCACGGGCAGCCGCGCCACCACTTGCCCGGCGCCACGTCGTACACGACGACCTTCTTGTCCGGCGACAGCATGTTGTGCCGCGCCTGCGCGTCCGGCACCCAACACTCCTGTTTGTCACTGGCGAGGTCGTGGTGGTAGACGCCGCCGCCGCACCAGCTGAAGCCCGCGCCGTCGTCGTCCCAGATCTCATGCGACGCCGAGTTCTTCTCGCGGGCGGGAACCAGGGTGCGCGTGCCGTCCGGACGGACGAGCCACATGCGGGGATAAAAGCCCGTCTTCTCGCGATAGGCCTTGCCGGCCGCCATCCAGCACTCTTCCCAGGCGCACATCGCCAGGTCGTCGCGCACGGGATTCAGCTGTCCGTGGTTGCAGTAGAACTCCGTCGCGCCCCAGCTCTCGTACTTGCCCGTGGCCAGCTCCACCAGGCCCTGCACGAAGTTCGTCGCGCCGGCGGGCGTAATCACGCTCGACTCGATGAACGCCTTCTTCCGGTCCGTGGTGAGCGTCAGATGCGTGCACCAGGAGCGGACGCGCCCGAGCTTGGCCACCTCGGCGGGCGGCTCGCAGAGCTTGATCTCGTTGAGCGGGTCGCGGAAATCGCGCTTGAAGAAACCGCGGTCGTTCACCGCGACCATGTAGTCGTCCTTCACGTCGACGAACGGGATGGCGCCGTCCGTGCCGGGCAGATCGATGAGCTCGTCCTTCAGGAAGTCGATGAGCGCCTTGTGCTTGGACGCCTTCGGGTTCAGGGTCTCGGCCTCCGAGCGGTCGAAGAGCAGAAAGCGGCCGTCGTCCGTCATGGACTTGCAGGTGAAGTAGATGGACTGGCGGTTCTCGTTCGTCCCGCCGGAGAGCGCGTAGGAGACGACGCCCGAGACGGGGTCGACGCGCTTCTCGAAGAGCTTCGAGGTCGCGGGCGTGCGGAGTCCCTCCACCTGTCCGGCGCCCGCCCCGAGGAGGACGGACGCGATCCAGAGCATCGGCGCCTGGCCGTGGGGATCGCCGTTCACGCGCGTGCGGTCGTAGTAGTACTGCAGGTCGTTCTTCTTGCCTGTCCCGACGCAGACGTCCGAGAGGTTCCCGTAGACGTCGAGCCGGCTGCAGAGCGCGAGGTAGGCCTTGCGCGCGGCGGGGCCGTACGTGTCGGCCGCGAGCCAGCCGCGCTCCACGCCCGTCACGAACGCGTACGTGAACATCGCGGTGCAGGAGGTCTCGCCCCAGTTCTGCGGCTCGTCCGGCTTGTCCACGACCTGGCACCAGAGGCCGTCCGGCCGCTGGTACTTGAGGAGCGCAGACATCATCTGGCGGTAGCCCTCGAGGATGCGGGCGCGGAATTCGCTGTCGGCGGGCAGCCGGTCGAGCACGAGCGCCATGCCGGCGGCCATCCAGCCGTCGCCGCGGCCCCACACGTACGGCACGTCGGGCGCGTGGTAGAAGAGGCCGGCGGCCGGACCGCTTTTGAGCTGGAGCTCGTCCAGGTAGAGGCACATCTCGCGCGCGGCGCGGTCGATGTATTTGCGGTCGCCCGTCGCGCGGAAGGCCTGGCTCTGGAGGACCGTGATCATGTACATGTCGTCGATCCAGAGGCGCGTCTGCGGCGTATAGCCCTTGGCCCAGAAGGCCTCCTGAACTTCCTTCGACGGCATGTGGCGCTCCTTCAGCGTGCCCTCGCACGGCGGCGTCCACTGCGTGTCGGCGTAGAAGTTACCCATCTCGAGACAGCGCTTGTCCCCGTTGCCGAGGTAGATTTCATACGGCAGCGCGCCGAAGATCGAATCGTCCACGTGGTACGGGCGCGAGCAGCACCGGTTCAGGGGCTGCCCCGGCAAAAAATCGTCGAAGAGGCGCACGAGCTTCTCCTCGCGGGCCTTGTCGCCCGCCAGGCGCGCGCATTCGATCGCATTCGCCCACAGCGACACCACGGAATACTGCACGGAGCGGTTCCAGCCGTAGCCCTCGTTCCCAAAGTAGCCCTTCGGCTTGTAGTTCTCCGGCCGCGAAGAGAGGAACTGGTCCGTGATCCGGCGCGAGATGGTCCCGGGGTCCGTCCCCTCGGGCAGCTTCTCGAAGGATGCGGTCAAGGCACCCCCGTGGACCGAAGCACACGCGGCCGCAACAGCCACCCCGGCCAGGAACCTGCTTGTGTTCATGCGCACCTTCAAGCCACGCGCCAAACCGTCTCGGATCAACCGTTTCTGCATGTTACCCCCTCTACAGATTGAATTTGCCTGGATATCTTAAAACGTAATCCGCATCCCGTCGAGCGTTACGGTCGCACACACGATTTTTTGTCCTCGGGGATCTTTAACCGTGAGCGGCCGTCCCGTAGGTCCGGCCGTACTGGCAGCGTCTGTCTCGGTACGTCCGGCGCTACGAGCCGGACGCCTTCGTCATGGTGGATCAACGCGCCTGCTTTGCGGAAAAGCGGTAGACCGCCGTGCGCTTGTCGCCCGCGCGCACCAGAAGCCCTTCCTCGACGCCGGTCTTCAAATCGCGGCTGGCCGTCACCGGCGTGATGGTCCGCTGCAACTGGAGGTAGTCTTTCCGGGAGAAAGGCGCATCGCCGAACCGTTCGCGCACCCATTCGATCCGGCTGTCCCACCGGGAGGCCACAGGACCGCACGTCTGCCACAGCCGGGTCAGGGCCCGCAGAATCTGGTCGAGCATGAAGCACACGAAGCACCGCGCGTCACCGGCGTCCTGCGCCTCCCGAATGACGGTGTAATACGTGTCGCGCGCATCGAAGACCATCGACTCGACATCGAGGTATTCGAAGATGGGGTGAAGCTCCATGAGCAGCCGGGTTTGCCACAGACGAGCCGTCCGCCCGTTCCCGTCCGTGAACGGGTGAATGTTCACGAATTCAAAATGAAACCGGACAGACTTCAGCAGCAAGGGATCGTCACCGCTCTTCAGATATTCGAACAAGGCGCGCATCGACGGTTCGACGCTCTTCCACGGCGGCATCTCGCGGGTCTTGTCTTCGCTGACGTAGACTTCGACCGCCTCGCGCCGGAAATGCCCGGCGCCCAGCATCAGGCCCCCTCCCATCAGGCGCGCATGGGCGAGCAGCAGAGCGTCGATCGCGTAGGGATCGTAGTCGCGCAGCTCGCCGTAAGCGGCCAGCGCGTTGCGCACTTCAAGCACATCCTTCTTCGAAGCCGCCACCGGTTCGCCGCGCGCGATCGCCTCCACTTGGGCCAGCGTGCACCGGTTGCCTTCAATGCCCGTCGACCCGCGCACGCTCCCTGCCCGGTTCTTCTCGCGCAGCTTGGGCACGGGGCGCACGAGCTGAAGGCCCTCCAGGCGACCGAGCAGCTCGGAAACCTCCAGCATCTTCCGCAGCAGGTCGGTGGACAACGTCACGGGATAACGCGCATCTTTCATGCCCATATAATATCAAATGATACTATCATGTCAACGCACTTCGCATGCGGGGTCGACGGATTCACACCCGCCCCCACCCATTCTTCAATTTCGCAGAATAAGCCGTTAGCATTAACTAACGATACCCGTTTTTATATTGCTATTCGAATCGTTTTGACCCACTATCATCAAAAACGTGGAAATAGCCAGAAACCACCTAATCACGTGTTCGATGGACGCCTGCGGCGCGGCCAAGGAGAATAAAGTGAACGAAGGCAAACAAGATTCTGTTGATCCACAATCTACCGACAACCTTGCTTCGGACGTAATCCGGTTTTCCTCTAATCTCCCATATTGGGCCAAGTTTCTGTCAGAAAGGATTCTCAGAACCGGCGCAACCACCTCCGAAGACTTGGCCTCATCTTATAAATATCTCCTTGAAGAACTCGGGATAGCCACAGCGACAAATACGCCTACAAACGGCCAGAGCCAAAAGACCTAAACGACGAAATACTGAGGTACGAAAGCATAAAGAGTAAAATCAAAAGGGCAAAGAAATCAGCGTAGGTTCAAGAATCGTGGAAAAGGGGCATAGTTGTACATTAGACAAACAGAAGGAAGTAACATGTGGACCAATTGCACATCAATCTCAATGTCGAATGCCGTCGAACTACGCCCCTTCACGCGTCCCGTTGGTCGCTGACGTTGGATCGAGAAGATATGAGACAGCTCGCACATAAAACACTAAACATTGCCGCATGTGTTTTAGTGTCTTGGGGCACTTTATTGGCGCAAGACGCGCCAATAATAACCTCCTTTACGAGTGACGGCAGACTTACATGGAAAGATGCGCCAACCAATGGAATCTACCGTGTAGAGTGGACTTCATCGTTGTCCTCTCATTGGCGCAAAACATGGGATTCACTGGACCATATTTCAGCAACCGGCACGATGACATCAGTGGAGGTCCCCATGTTTTTCAGGGTCGTACGCCTTGATATACAAAAAGGGACTGACGGAAATAGAAAGATCGTTACTCTCGACCTGAATCAGCCGACAAGAAGTATATGTGCCAGTTCCGGCGAGCCACCTGCAATGTGCGCCACGCTCGACGGTGTCGTGTTCCAAGTGAAAGTCGAACGCGTGGACTCATCATCAGCCATTCAAGTGGGGTCAACAGTCAAATATAGAGCAACAGTGAAACCACCCGATTTGCCGGGCACCTTTATTTGGTATACTCCTTACGATACTCTGAGCCTCGACAATTCCATGGGCGACATGATTACAGCACGCGCTGTGAAGTTTGGCCGATTCAAAGTGTATGCAGAGTTCCTCCTACGTCCCACCATTGACGTTTCGGGTGTGGCGTCCAAGCAAACAAAAGTCGCACAAGATGCATTATGCGGAAACTGGCGCTCAACGCAGGCACCTGGGATCATAACAATAAACAGGGATGGCACATGGGTTGAGCAGGAGGGGCCAACGAAACTTCACTCGGGAACGTGGCGTGTTCGCGACAACGCAATGGTCTGGATTCGCGACTTAGATGCCCACAAACGCGAGGATGTGAACCCTGTGCTACAGCAGAACCATGACCGGTTTATCCTGCAAGAAATGGACGGTGCTGTCACGGTGTTCACGCGTGCGTCACCCAATCAGCAACCGACTAAATAGGGACCGTCCAACCTCCCCACCACCGTACGCCTTCGGCTCCGAGGGCAGGAGGTCGCTGACGTTGGCCAGAGAACGTTGGATAACCAAGAGAAGGAGGGACAAGAATGAGGACACGCAGAGCAATCATGATCGCAACTGCTGCAATATGGGCGGTGGTTGGCAGTGTTACGGGCGACGAGGCTGTCCGCGCGAGCATTCGCCCCCCCGAAGACGCCAGCCTCGATGACAACTATACGGTCAAACTGCACGGGAAATACGCTGAGTCGGCGCCGGTGGACCTGGTGCTGACCGGTTCAGGATCCAGGTTTTCGATCAACCTTGCTGAGCAGGATCTTAGCTTCTCGGGCACGTTGAAGCCTGACAACGGCCGGGTCCGCATCGACTACAAATTCAGCGTGGGCGCATTGATTCCGAGGGGGTCGAGGGGTTTCGGCATGTCCTCTAACGGGGTGGAGCGGGTGGTTCCTAGTTTTGAGTTACGCCAGACTGGCGTAACAGGCTCGGCCGTGCTCTCTCTCGGGAAACCATTGACCATCGTGAGCGTGAATCAGAACAAGCTGGAGCTGACGGTTACGAAATTCACTGAAGAAGCTTCACCGGGGAAGTAAAGCCGGCACACCAGCCTTTTTCACGTGACCCGGACGGGCCTTAGAACCTGCGGCGGCTAGTTGGGGCAAGAAGTTCTCCCCGCCAACACGCCAAAAGGTTCAACACTCCTTCGCGTCTTTGCGCCTTTGCGGGAGAATGCCCCCGTTGTGAGATTTCCTCCGTTCTCCCATGCCCAGTTCTGCTTGTCATTTTTGCTGTCAAAGCGCAAGGTTGAATCTAAATGGATGACAATGATAGAATACCGATGTCATGAGCACATTAGCCAAAGCGGACGTATTGAACCTGAGCGTTTCCGAGCGTATCCAACTCGTCGAAGACATCTGGGATACGATTGCGGAAGTCCCTGACGAAGTTGGCTTGACTGACGAGCAGAAAGCGGAGCTCGACCGGCGTCTGGACGCGTATCACCAGAATCCGGACGAGGGCTCCCCGTGGGCGCTGGTGCGGGAACGGATCAGGAGCAAACGATGAGCCGTCGGCTCATCGTCCGGCCTGAAGCTGAAGCCGAGATGACCGACGCATTCGACTGGTACGAAGACCGTGTGCCGGGGCTAGGCTCAGCGTTCCTTTTGTGCGTGGACGCCACCTTCAGCGCTATCTTGCGCGCACCACAACAATACCCCCGGATCCACAAGATCGTCCGTCGCGCACTTACACGTCGGTTCCCTTTCGAGATCTTCTTTGTAGAGGACGATGAACGCATCGTTATCTTGGCGGTCTTCCATTCAAAACGAGACCCGAAATGCTGGAAGGACAGAACCTGAAGGCTTTCGGAAAGCTGACCTTGGCGTTTGCGTCACTTCTCGCCCGCGACCAGACCATGCAGATCCGGTTGCGACCCCAGTTAACTTCGGCCGGCTAAAGCCGGTACACCAGCCCTTTTCACGTGAACCATCCGGAACTTAGGGCCCTCTGGCGGAAATCTGGGGCAAGATGTTCTCCCCGTCAACACACCAAAAGGTTCAGTACGCCTTGGCGACTTTGCGTCTTTGCGCCTTTGCGGGAGAATGCCCCCGTTGTGAGATCCCGGCGTTCAGAGCGTACTCAGGGAAAAACAAGCATGGCGCCAAGATAAGCGGCGGCTCGGCGCAGCTTCGCCCTCCATCCTGCGGCTTCCCTTTTAATCTGGAGGGCGAAGCTGTGCTGAGCCGTCTTCACCGCACATACCGGAGCACCACGGGACCGAGCAGGCCTGAGGGCAGGAGCGCGTCGTCCTTGGTCCAGTGGCCCCAGGTCGCGAACGTGTAGCGGCCCGACGGGCTGGGCTTGCCCTCCAGAACGAACCGCGGCCATTCGGTCAGATGGCGTGCCATGATGTCGCCCTGAGCGAACGTGCTGTCGGCCGGCTTGAAATCGTCGCCGATCATGCGGTTGGGCCAGAGGTTGGTGACCTTCACGGCCAACTGCAGCGACGGCTGGGAACCGCCGTCCCGACTGACAACGTCCGTGATGTCGATACGGAAGGGCGGCTTCCAGAGCGTGGGAACCTTCACGCCGTTCACGGTCACGTCGCCGAAGTTCTTCACGTCGCCGAGATCGAGGATCAGCCGCTCGCCCGCAAAGGGCATGCGCGTAAGCGGGATCGTTTTCACATACACGGCCGAGCCCGAGAAGTACTTCACGCCTTCTTCCGGCCGCGCCGTCCAGTCGGCGAGCGCGTCGAACACGACCGTTTCCGGCGCGCCGGCGGCGAGCGCGTTCGGCGCGAATGCTCGCGGAAACACGACCGTCCAAGCGCCCTCCACGGGCGCGACGGCGGCCTGTTCGCCCGGCAGATCGAGCAGGGAGGTGTCCGGCTTGGGCAATGAGATCTCGCCGTGTTCCTTCGCCGAGGCGGTCTTCAGCACGCCGTCCTCGCGGTAGGTGACGCGCAGCTCCTTCACGCGGTTTTCGGCCGGGTCCTTGATGTGGAAATCGTTATGCGAGATCGCGTCGCAGAAGAGACGCCCGTCCTTCACGCAGGCGGCAAGCTGCTTCGTGACGTCGGCCGGCGCCTGGCCGGCCTTGTCGAAGCACCCGTACTCGGCCTTCACCAGCTCGAAGGCGCCGGCGCGAAACACCTGCGGCTGCTCGGGCGGCAGGGCCGTCGGCGGCGTGCCGGTCTCCTTCTCCCGGAAGACCACGAACCACGATCCGCAGGGGCCGAACGTGAGCGGCAGCGTCGTCACGCCGTCCTTCACCGCGTACGTCTTGACCGGCTCGACCGCGCCGGTCTCGGCGTTCCAGAGCTCGGGCTTGCGGCCGGCCACGCGGAACGAGCAGACGAGGCGGCGCGGGCTTTCGTCGGGCGAGGCCACAAAATACCAGTCCGTGTCGCCCGCGCGCCGGTGGATGTAGGTCACCTTCGCCGCGGGGTTGGAGCAGGCGAAATCCGGCGCGCGCGCCTTCAGGAACGCGGCGGCGTCTTCGAACGCGACAACCTGCGCGCCGGCGGCGCGCAGACGCGCGAGGTCCCGCGCGCCGGCTTCGGGAAGCTCGAAGGCCTTCTCGGGCAGGATCAGGAACGCGTAGCTCTGGCCGGAGGGCAGCACGAGCCGGCCGTCGGCCACCCGCATCTCGGCGAGCGACGTCGACGAGATGAAGTCGTACGTGAAGCCGTCGGGCACCGGCACCGGCATTTTGTGCGGGTGCCCGCCCCAGTTGATATAGAGGTAGCCGGCCGGACAGTACCACGCCGCGTCGGAGACGAACGTGCCTTCCTGCAGCAGGTACTGGCAGCGCTGCTGGTACGTGAGCCAGGGCTTCGCCTGCGCCCACCACGTCTGCGTGCGGTCGAAGTGGACGCCGAACGGCCCCATGGTCATGCCGGGCAGCCGCGCCGGCTTCACCCACGGCTGGTGCGCGAAGCGGTGGTAGATGATGCGGTTGAGGCCCTCGGTGTAGACCCAGTCGCACTTGGCCTTCATGCTCCAGGGCGTGTTCTGCCAGCGGCCTTCCTTCGCGTTCGTGGTGAAGGACTCCGCCGCGACGAAGCGCCGCCCCTTGGCGTGCGCGATGGACGCCGCCTGGCGCACCCAGTGCGGGCTGTCGAGCTTGGCCCAGAACTCGGCCGTCGGGATGTCGGCCTGCTCGCCGTAGAGCAGGTCGTCGGACGGGTGCTCGCCGTAGGGCTCGATCGCGAGCTGGAGTCCGCTCGCGTGCGCCAGGCGGCGCATCTCGCCCGCGTAGTTCTCGGCGAACAGCTCGGTGACCGTGAGGCGGAAATCGCGGTAGAAGGTTTCGGTCGCGGCGACGGAGTCCACCACGCGCCCGGCCAGAGCGGGCAGCCACAGCGTGATGTCGTAGCCGTTCCGTTTCTCGAACGCCTTCTCGAAGTCCTGCGTCCAGTTCTGCGTGCCCACCTCGTAGCTGTCGTTCAGGACCGTCTTGAGCACGGCGTTCGTGCCCGCGAGCGGCCCGAGCGCGGCGACCGTCTTGCCCACGTAGTTCGCCCAGTGGATGCGGAGCGCCTCCTTGGAGAGCTTGTCGCATTCGAGGCCCTTGCCGTTCTTCGTTCCCGTGCCGTTCGTGCGGTTGAGCGCCGTGTAGCCGATACGCAGCACGGTCCATTCGCCCGCGGGCGCGTCCCAGGCGAGTGCGCCGTCCGGGGCCTGTTTCGTCAGATCGACGACCGCGCCCTTCGGCACGGCCGCGCCGGCGGGCGCGTCGTTCGTGTCGGGATGCGTGTACTTGCGTCCGGGGTTGGAGAACGTTTTGAACGTCCAGTCCGAGACGGAATAATTCGTTGCCGGCTTCGGGAAAGCGAGCACGGCGATGTCGCGGTAGAACCCGAGCGGATCCTTCGGCTGCGGGAGCTTGACGGAGACCCGCGCGCCGCCTTTGACCGCCGTCTCCGTGAAGACGACGCCCTTCATCGCATATTCGGGCGTGTTCCACGGCCCGCCGGAGTTCGCCCAGCCGCTGCAGTTCGCCATGCCGAGCTCGAGCCCCAGCCGCTGGGCCTCTGTCGCGGCGAACTTCACCGTCTCGTACCACTCGGGCGTGTTGAAGGCGAGCGTGCCGTCGGGCACGCCCCAGCGCGCGCCGAGGCCGGCGTCGAAGAGGATCGCGCCGCCGATGCCGGCCGCCGCCATGGCCTCGAGGTCGGCGGTGATGCCTTCGCGCGTGACGTTGCCGGCCATCCAGTGCCACCACACCTGCGGCTTCGCGGACGCGGGGGGATTGGCGAACCCCCGCGCGAGATCCGCGCCGCCGGCCCCGGTCTCCTCCGCGAAAACCGAAGCGGCCAACAGCGCCGAACAAAGCCACATCGTTCCAACTAGAATGTTCTGTCTATGCTTCTTCATCGACTGCACCTCGTTTATTCTGCCTTCAGCTGGAACGCGTGCGGCTCCAGCATGATCTTCTCGCCGTCCACGGCCGCCTCGACCGCCTCGCCGGACACGTTCACCGTAAGCGTGAGCTTTTTGCCGTCCGGCAGCAGGCGCGAGAAGGCGTAGACCTTGTCCGCGGGAACGACGTCGTGCCACACCAGCGGCGCGTCAAAGAGCGCGGGGGTGTCGTGCCGGAGGCTGCAGAGCCGCTTCACCAGCGCCCGCCGCTCGACGGCCTTCGCGTCGCCGGCGCGCGATCCGTCCACGTGCCACCCGCCGTGGTCGCGGTTGGAGAAGATCGACTGAGGGGATGCGTCGGCAATCTCCTGCCCGTTGTAGAGCATCGGGATGCCGTCCAGAAGGAAGAGTGTGGCGAGCATGGACGCGTTCGCCGCCGCGCCGTACAGCTCCTCCTTACGCTTCTGGCCGGGGTTGACGTTCGCGAAGTCGTGGTTCTCGAAGCAGCGCATCCAGTGAAAGTCCCGCGGAAAATCCGCGCGCGCCTTCTCCCACGCCGTACGGAGCAGAGGGGCCGGGGCCTTTCCGGCGAGCAAGTCCACCAGCGCCCACTGCGTGTAAAAGCCGTACGAGAGGTCGAACGCCTCGATTTGGTCGTCGCCCTTGAGCCCCTCGCACATCATGAACACGTCCGGCTTGAGCGCGCGGCAACGGCGGTACCCCTCCTCCCAGAAGTCGACGGGCAGCATATCCGCGACGTCGCAGCGGAAGCCGTCCACGCCGTAGTCCTTGATGAACCCCGTCACATTCGCGTAAAGGTACTCGCGCACGGCGGCCTTGGAGACATCCATCTCCGGGAAAGCCCACTCGCCGAGCCTGGGCGTGCCGTCGGGGTTTCGCACAACGAAGTCCGGGTGGTCCTTCAAGAACACGGACGTCGGCCCGCAGTGGAAATAGACGAGGTCGAACATCACCTTCATGCCGAGCCTGTGCGCCTCGTCCACGAACGCCTTCAGGTCGGCCGCCGTGCCGTATTCGGGGTCGACGGCGAAAAAGTCCTTCTGCCGATAGGGGTTCTTCGGGTTCCCCAGCCGGCACTGCTTTTGGCGCGCGCTCCAGAACTTCGGGTCGGGGTCGTCGTCCGCGAGCTGGTGCGGGGTGAGGTAGATGATGTCCACGCCGAGCTCCCGGAGTTCCGGCAGCTTCGCGCGGGCGGCGGCGAAGGTGCCCTCGGGCGTGAACATGCGGGTGAAGAGCTGATACATCACGCTCCCCCGCAGAAACGCCGGCACGGGACGCGCCGCGCACGACGCCGCGCCGTGCGCGCTGCCGTACGTGGGCAGGAAACGCGCCTCGGGGAGCTGGGCCCCGCGCGGCAGGCGGACGAGCTCCGGCACGCCCTTCGCCCCGAGCATCCAGCTCTGCGGCGGCAGGCGGAGGCGGCCGGTGACGGCGTCGAGCGTCGCGCCGGGTCCGGCGAGGAAGGCGTGGAAGCCGGCAGGGACCGTGACGACGAGGTCTTTGCCGGAGATATTCACCGCGGTGAGCCACTCCGTGCCGTCCGCGAGCGGACGGCGGAACGCGTACAGCTCGTGCGGGTACGGCGTCGCGAGGAACTCCGTCGGGGCGTCGAAGAAGGACGGGCGGTCGTGGCGGAGCTGGCCGAGGGCGCGGACGAGCGCGAGGCGGTGGCCGCCCTCCGGCGTGAAAGCCCGTGACCAGTCGATGCCCCACTTGCCATGGAGTCGGTTCGACCAGATGCTGTGCGGCGCGGTGTCGGCGATCTCCTGCCCGTTGTACACCATCGGCACGCCGTCGAGCGTGAAGAGGGTCACGAGCAGCGCGTCGTTGAGGGACAGGCCGTACGTTTCCTCCCAGCGCTTCTGGCCGGGCGCGCAGTTCGCGTAGTCGTGGTTCTGGAAGCAGCGCATCCAGTGGAACCCCTTCGGGAAGCGCCCTTCGCGCTGGACGCAGTTGACGGACAGATTCGTGGCGGACCCTTTGCCGGCGAGGAAGCTGCCGATCGCGGTCTGCATCGGGAAGGCGTAGCAGAGGTCGAACGCCACCTGCTGCTCGCGCGGGTCGCTCCCCTCGCACAGCATCACCACATCGTCCTTCACCGCCTTGTTGCGGCGGTAGGCCTCCTCGCGGTACCAGAGCGGCAACATGCCGCCCACGTCGCAGCGAAAGCCGTCGCACTTGAATTCGCGCAGGTACCAGGCCATGTTTTCGAAGAAATACTCGCGCACGGCCGGGTTCTTCACGTCGAGCCTCGGGAAGGCCCATTCCCCGAGCAGGAAAGAGCCGTCCGCATTACGGAGCACCCAGTCGGTCTGATCCTTGAGGAAAACGGCGTTCGGCCCGCAGTGGTAGTAGACGAGGTCGAAGAGCACCTTCATGCCCAGCCCGTGGGCAGCGGCGACGAAGTCCTTCAGGTCCTGCTCCGTGCCGTATTCGGGATCGACGCCGAAGTAATCCGCGATGCGGTAGGGGTTGCAAGGATTCTCCAGGCGGCTCTGCTTCTGGCGGGCGCTCCAGTACTGAGGGTCTGTACCGCGGTCAGCCGTCGCCACCGGGCAGAGGTAGATGATGTCCGTGCCCAGCGACTTCACGAACGGCAGCCGGGCCTCGGCCGCCTTGAGCGTGCCCTCCGGCGTGAACGGGCGCAGGAAGAGCTGGTACATCACCGCCCCGCGCAGGTACGGCGGTACCGCGCGGGCCGTCAGGTTCGTCAGATCCTTGTAGACGGGGTCCTTCAGCTCGAGGTCCCGCGCACGCGGCGTCTCAGCCGCCGCGAGGGCCGCGGCGCGCGCGGCGTGCTCGACGGTCGGCCGGACGGCGCCGGCAACGGCGCGGATGTCGTACCCCTCGCCCGCGAAGACGTACGCGCCGTCCGCATACGCGCAGCGCTCCGCGAGCAGCGGCGCGTCCGCAAGCGCGGCGGATAGCTTCACCTTCACCGTCAGAGCCTCCCGGCGCAGATTGAACACGCAAACGATGCGCCGCCCGTCGGACGCGGTGCGCACGAACGCCGCCGCCTTCTCCGGCACGTCGGTCTCCAGCCACGCGAGGTCCCCTTCCGTGAACGCCGGCTCCGCGGCACGGAGGGCACAGAGCTTCGGCAGCACAGCGCGACAGCAGCTCTCCTGCCCGGCGGTCAGGTACGGCACGCCGTCCAGCGCGAATGCGAACGCCACCGGCACGGGGTCCCAATGCGGAGACCCGCGCAGGAAACGGCTCCCCTCCGGACGGTTTTCCCGCATCAGCCGCCACAGGCGTTCGAGTTCGGAAACGGGCTGACGCGCCTTCAGCACGTCGTTCAGCGCGGCGTTCCACGGCGGCGGGAAGTCGGCGTCGAAGGCGCTGCGCTGGTTGCCGAGACGCGACCCCTCTGCCACGAGCACGAGACCGTGTTTCGCGCCTTCGGCCGCCCGGCGCGCCAGCTCCCACGTGTCGAGCGGCAGGCGATCGGAACCCGACACCACCCAGCCGTCGGCCGGCAAGCCGACCAGGCGGGGGACGAGATTCGTGAGCACGAAAAGCCAGTCCGCGCCGTCCGCCCGGGGACTGCCGCAGTGGCCCAACACCTTCAACCCGGCGGCGTGCGCGGCGGCGATGAACGCCGCCGCCTGCTCCGGCGCCGCGGCCTCCTCCTGCATCCGCACGATCGTCACACCGCTCGCCGCGAGGGCGGGCATGTTCGCCGCGGCGGCCGCCGGCACCTGTGCGACAACGCCTTTTTCAAACCATTCCGGAACGTCTCTGGCCACCAGAGCCATCGCCAGCGCCGCACACGCGGCCGCAGGAAATATTTTTTTCACAAAGAACCCCTTTCAGGTCAGCGGATGCCGACAGGCCGGTCAGAAACGGAACGCCCGGTCGCAAGCCGGACCGCCGGCGCCGATGCGGAAGATTTTCATTTCGCGCTTGGCCGGCTTGATCGCCACCATGTCCACCAGCATCGTCTTCGCGCGGTCGACCGGCGTCACGTAGTCCACGCCGTCCGGCAGATCCTTGGCGGAGACGGTCCCGTACCCCTGCGTGATGACGAAGTTGACGCCGTTCGTGACGGCCTGATCATTGAAATGGCTATCCCCAAACAGGCACCCGGCGAACGTGGCCCCTTTGTTGCCAGTAAAATCCCAGCGGACGCGGCCTTCTGCGCCTTTGGAACCCTTCACGAAATCGGCCAGCATCGTCATGCAAAGGGTGCCGTTCTTGATCGTTCCGAACCGTCCCCCTTTCCACTTCCCGATCGTCGGATGGATGCACTTATGCGCCAACGTCACCGCGCAATAACCGGCCGGCACGTTCAGTCCTTCGGCCAGAAACGCCATCTGTTCAGCCGAGAACCCGACCTCGCCGGCGTCGCTGGTGTTAAGGAAGAACACGCGGCACTTTTTCCCGGGGACATCGTAATACCCGTAGTCCTCATTGGGGCCGGTGACCAGGGCTGTCCCCCGCTTCTTAACCATGCCGTTGAACATCCCGCCGTACTCCTGGGCCGAAAGCCGGACCTCGGAGAAGAACTCGCCGTAAGCCCGGCCGCAGTCGTGGTTCCCCATGCAGAACAGCACCGGCAGCGGAAAATCCTTGTAGAGGTTCCGCTGTGACTCCAGACGCGGCAGCGCATCCTCTTTCTTTGAGGGCTTCCATTTCAAATCGCGGTCAAACCCGATGTCGCCAAGTTCCGCAAAGAAATCGGCGCTGAATTTGAGCGCGGCCCGCTGGGCGAAGAGCACGTGATATTTCGTGTCCTTGAAATCGGGCGGGAGCGAGAACAGCGGGCGCGCCGCATGGATGTCGGTGACCAGGGGGAAGACCACGGCCGCGTCCGCGCCGCGCCAGTCCTCGAAGCGCGCGTGCGACTCGGCGATCTGCTGGTCCACCCACGCGGGCATTGCGAACGCCGGCACCGCCGTGGACGACGCCGGCGCGGCCGCCTCCGCCCAAGCGCCGCCGACCGCCAGCAAGGCCATTCCCGCAGCCGCGAGCCAAGTTCTTCGGCTCTTGACAGCCCCGACCGAAACATGCCTCATATTCCCCCCTCCATCATTTAAGTTGTCGGATGCCAAGCATGCGTGATCGACGGGCGAAAAACAAGCGATTTTCCTGCCTGGAATGCGACTGGTGCGCATCCTTTTCATTGGCTGAGATCAGGCGACGGAAGTCCGCGAGAAGGAGTCGATTAAGATTAGGATTACGATTATGAAAGTGGCCGTTCCGTCATAATCGTAATCGTAATCCTTCTCATCTTACCTGATCCCAACTTGAAGTTTTCGGTCCGTGGAACGGGAATGCATCCCAAAAGCGCGTGACACGGACCGCGCACTTGACCCCCTTGCCCCGTTGTGGCATTCTTCTCAGCATAGAAGTGCGTGTTCAGGCCGGGAGAGTTCAGACGGGTGCGTGCCCGTGCCGACCGGCAAACGATTTCTGATTTACATTACGGCTGGGAAACAGACATGTCATACCTCATCAAGAATGCCCATCTGGTTTCACCCGATATCGAGCTGTTCGGCGCGGCGGTGGAGCTGGAAGACGGACTTGTGAAAAAGATTTATGCCCAAGGCGAAAAGCTGCCGGAGGGCTGCGAAGAATATCAGGCCGCCGGCAAAATGGTCGTGCCCGGCTTCATCGATGCCCACTGCCACGGCGGGATGGGCTACGAAGTCACCAGCGACGACAGCCAAGCCATCCGGATCATCGCCGAAGCCAAGTTGCGGGAAGGCGTCACCTCGTTCTGCCCGACCACGCTGACGCTGCCCGAGGAGAAGCTGGCGGCGAGCCTGAGGAACATCGAGGCCTACCGCCAAGCTCCCACCGGCTGCAAAGTGATCGGCACGCATCTGGAAGGGCCCTATATCAACCCAGAGTGCGCCGGCGCCCAGAACCCCGCCTTTCTGCGCAAGGCGGACATCGGCGAGGTGCTGCGCCTCCATGCGATTTCGCCCGTCGCGCTGATCTCCTACGCGATCGAGATGGAGGGGAGCCTGGAGTTCACCCGGCAGCTGTGCGCGGCCGGCATCACCGCAAGCTGCGGACACACCAACGCCACCTGCGCCCAGTTCAAGGCGGGCATGCCGTTCGGCCTGCGCCGCCTGACGCACTTCTGCAATCAGATGACCAAGCTGCACCACCGCGAGATCGGCCTGGTGGGCGCCGGCCTGATGGAGGACAGCGTCGCCATCGAAATGATCTGCGACAAGATCCACCTCTGCCCCGACATGATCCGCCTGGCGTTCAAGTCCAAGCCGATCGGCAAGGTTCTGCTGATTTCCGACGCGATGGAGGCGACCGGGCTGCCTGACGGAAATTATCAGTTGGGCGGACTCGCCGTGGTCGTCGCAGAGGGCGCGGCCCGCCTCGCCAGCAACGGCGCGCTGGCGGGCAGCACCCTGCAGATGAACACCGCCTTCAAGAATGTCGCCGACGTGACGGGCTTGCCCCTCGCGCAACTGGTCAAAACCACCTCGTGGAACCAAGCCCAGGACCTCGGGCTGAAGAAGCTCGGCAAGCTCGAAGCCGGCTTCATCGCCGACATCGCGGTCCTTGACGACGCCTTCAACGTGGCCGCGGTCTTTCTGGAGGGCGTCAGAAAGCTCTGACGGCCGACGCCGCCTCCCCCGTCCGCCAATCGCCGCCCAGCGCATGCAGCAGGGCGGCGGAATCCGCATACCGGTCCGCCTGCGACTGAATCTGGTCGAGCTCCATCTGCATGAGCTGCCGCTGCGCGTCGAGCAGCACCAGATGGCTGATCGCGCCGTTCTTGAACTGGCCTTGCGCGATGTCGTAACCGGCGCGCGCATGGCGGACCGCATCGGTGCGTTCCCGGAGCGCGCGCGCGTCGCTCTCAAGCGCGTGCAGGGCATCGGCGACCTCCTGGAAACCTTGCAGCACGGCCTGCTGATACACGGCGGCGGCCTCGTCATACGCGGCGACGGCCTCGCGCCTCTTGGCCCTCAGTTCGCCGCCGCGGAAGACCGGCTGCATGAGGTTGGCGCCGACGCTCCAGACGTTGAGGCTGTTGAGAAGGTCAACGGCATGCGTGTCCTGAGCGCCCAGGCTTCCCGAGAGCGTGACCCGCGGATAAAGGTCCGCGGCGGCGACGCCCACCCGCGCGCAGGCCTGATGCCACAGCGCCTCGGCGGCGCGGATGTCGGGCCGCCGCCGCGCCAGCGCGGAGGGCAGGCTGAGCGGCAGCTCGTCCGGCAGGCGCAAGCCGCGGAGATCGAACGCCGCGAGGTCGGCTTCGGCGGGCGTCTGTCCGAGATAGACCGCGAGCTGGTGGCCGACGCGCGCCGCCTGGTGCTCCAGCGGCGGCAGCGAGGCCCGCGTCTGGGCCAGCAGGAGCTTCTGGTTCTCCAGGTCGAGGGCGGAAACCCCGCCCGCCTTGAATTGCGTCTCCATGATCGCCAGCTGCCGCTCCTGCACAGCCAGGAGATTGCTGACGCAATTGAGCCGCGTGTTCAACGAGGCTTTCCGGATGACCGCGCTCACGACGTTCGCGGCCAGCGTCTGTTGCGCCGCCTCCAGCTCGAACGCCTGATAGTCGACCTTCGCGGCCAGCGCTTCGAGCGTCCGCCGGTTCTTGCCGAAAACGTCGAACGTGTAAGCGACCGAGGCCGAGACGTTATACAGCGCAAAGGGCGGCGGATTCTTCACGCCCGACATGCCCATCGAGGCGAGGTCCACCTCTTGCCTTTTGGCGGAGATCCCGACGTCGACGGCGGGATACTTCGCGGCTCCGGTCTGGGCGTTCAGCGCCTCTTGCGCCTGCACCAGCCGCGCCTGCGCTTGCGCGCGGGTCGGGCTCTGCTCCAGCGCCCGCCGCACCAGCTTGTCGAGCGCGTCGCTGCGGAATAGCGACCACCAGCGCGCGGGAATATCGTCCCCGGCGACGAGCCGCTGCGCGGCTCCGCCCGCGCCCTCGGATGAGACCGTTTCGGCGGGAGGGTCGCCGGGCAGATAGGCCGGCGGCACAGGCGCAGGCGACGGATTGAAGTCCGGCCCCACGGCACAGCCCGGCACCAGGACGGCGAAGGCCGTCCAGACAAGCAACAGGCATACGGCGGCGATACCTCGCCGAGCCGTCTGCGGCGGGTTCGGAGAACCCGCCCTACCCGCAACCGCGGAGCGGCCGCGCGCCTGCACGAAATTTGCCGGCGAACTCTTCTTCATGCGCGCCTCCTCAGTCCAGCGTCCGACGGTAGAACACCGTCGCGATCATCATCACCGCCAGCGTGAACACCATCAGCGGCCAGATGCTCGGCCAAAGGTCCGGAAACGGATTACCCTTGAGGATGATGCCTCGGATCAGGCGCAGGAAATGCGTCAGGGGCAAGAAGTTGCCGATATTCTGCGCCCAGTGCGGCATGCCCTGGAACGGGAACATGAAGCCCGACAGGATCATGTTGGGCAGAAAGTAGAACAGGGTCATCTGCATGGCCTGCAGCTGATTCTGCGCCACGGAAGAGAGGGCGATGCCGACGGTGAGGTTGGCCACGACAAAGAGCAGCGCGGCCAGATAGATCATCGACAGGCTGCCGGCGCTCGGCACCTGGAACAGAAAGCGGGCGGCGAGCAGGATGATCGTGGTCTGGAGCAGGCCGATCGCAATATAGGGGACCAGCTTCCCGGTCATGACCTCGAAGGGCGAGACCGGCATGGCCAGCATGTTTTCCATCGTGCCGCGTTCGCGCTCGCGCGTGATCGCGAGGCCGGTCATCAGCACCATGGTCATGCAGAGGATCACGCCGATGAGGCCGGGGATGATGTTGTAGCGGGTGATGCCTTCCGGGTTGTAGAGCCGGTGGATCCGGACTTCGAAAGGGTCCGGGCCGCCGGCCAGGAACGACAGGCTGCCGGCCAGATCCTTGGCCGCCACGGCGCGGACGAGCTGTCCGGCCGCCGCGAGGGCCATGCCGGTCGTGCCCGGATCCGTGGCGTCGGCCTCGATCAACAGGGCCGGACGCTCGCCGCGCAAGAGCCGTTCGGTGAAACCGGCGGGGATGTTGAGCACGAACTGGACCGTCCCGCGCGCGAGGGCGGTGCGCCCCGCCGCCTCGTCCGGCAACTCGCCGACGATGTCGAAGTAGTCCGAGGATCTCATCGCCGCGATGAACGAGCGCGTGAACTCGCTGTGGTCGGCGCTGATGACCGCCGTCGGCAGATGCCGGGGATCGTTGTTGATGGCGAAGCCGAACAGGACCAGCTGGGCGATCGGGATGCCGACGATCATGGCGAACGTCAGGCGGTCGCGCCGCAGCTGGAGGAATTCCTTGAGCACCATGCTCCACCAGCGGGAGAAAGAAAAACCGTTGCTTGTTTTCATCCGGCACCTCCCGCTGAGCCGGCGGACTGTTTCATCAGGTAGATGAAGACGTCCTCCAGGCCGGTCTCGGCCTTTTCGACGCGGAACGCTCCGGAGGCGGCCTGCGCGAGTGTCCGTTCCAGCGCCGCGCCGTCCCGGCCGCTCACATGGAGCCGGGTGCCGAACAGCACGGTCTGCTCCACGCCGGGGCTGCGCTTCAGCGTTTCGGACAGCCCGGCCAGATTCTCGCCGTACACCAGCCAGGTGCTGAGCCCTTGGCTGGCGACCACCTCGGGGGCCGTCCCCTGCGCCAGCAGGTTGCCGTTGAAAATGTAGGCGAGCTTGTGGCACCGCTCCGCCTCGTCCATATAGTGCGTGCTCACCAGCACCGAGATGCCGCCGGCCGAAAGCCGGTGCAGCTCTTCCCAGAAGTCGCGCCGCGCCGCAGGGTCCACGCCCGCGGTCGGCTCGTCGAGCAGCAGCAGCTCGGGGCTGTGCAGCAGGCAGGCCGCCAGGGCCAGCCGCTGTTTCCAGCCGCCCGACAGCGTGCCCGCCAGCTGGTTGGCGCGCGCAGTCAGCCCGAGCTCCGCCAGCGCCCCGTCCACTTTATTCCGGCGGTCGCGCAGGCCATACATCCGCGCCACGAAACCCAGATTCTCGCGGATCGTCAGATCCTCCCAGAACGAGAAGCGCTGGGTCATGTAGCCGACATGGCGCTTGATCTGCGCGCTGCCCCGCAGGATGTCATAGCCCAGACACGTGCCGCTGCCCGAGTCGGGCGTCAGCAGGCCGCACATCATCCGGATGGTCGTGGTTTTACCGCTGCCGTTCGGTCCCAAAAAGCCGAAGATCTCGCCGCGCCGCACCTGCAGCGAAACGTTCTTCACCACGTGCTTGTCGCCGAAGTGCTTGTTCAGCGAACGCACGTCGATGGCATAGCCGTCGCTCATGGCAGGAACACCTCAACCGGCTGTCCCGGATGCAGCTTGGCCGCATCGCCGGCCGACGGGCGCGCCTCGATCATGTAGACCAGCTTGGAGCGCGTCTCGTTGCTGTAGATGATCGGCGGCGTGTATTCGGACTCCGCGGAAATATAGGAGACCGCCGCCCGGACCGCCGACGGGCACCCGTCGCAGCGGAGCGCGATCTCCCGGCCAACGGACAGCGCGCCGACGACCGGTTCGGGGACGAAGAAGCGGATCTTCACATTCTCGGGCGGCAACAGGCGCACCACGGGGCGGCCCGCCGGCACCCATTCGCCCACGCGGTACAGGGTGTCGTAGACCAGCCCCGCAACGGCGGCAGAAACCGTCTTCTGGCCCAGCCGCCACTCGGCCTGCTCGAGCGCGGCGCGGGCCGCCGCGACGGCCGCCCCCTGCGCGCGGACCTGGTCTTCCCGCGCAGGCAGCGCCGCGACATCGAGCTGGCGCTCCAGCTCGCGCACCCGCGCGGTCAGCGACTCCGCAGTCGCGCGGGACGCGTCCAGCTGCGCGACGGAGATGCCACCGGCCTGGAACTGCGCCTCGTCGCGGACGCGGTTGGCGGCGGCGCGCTTTTCCTCGGCGGACGCCTGCGCCAGCTGCTCACGGATCACCGCGAGCTCCAGGGGGCGCTTCCCGACCCGCAGGTCCTCGAGCTGCGCCTCGGCCACGCCGAGCTGATGCCCCGCCTGCCGGCGGGCCGCCGCCTCGTTTTCCGCTTCGAGCAGGAACAGCTGCTGGCCGGACGTCACCGCGTCACCGCGCGCGACCAGCAAGCGGTCCAGCCGCCCGGCTTCGGCCGACGCCACAGAGACGAACTCGCCCTCGACGTAGCCTTGGTAGGAAGTTTCGCGTTTTTCCGCGCACCCCGCCAGCGCCAGCAGGCCTGCGGCAACCGCCGCGCCATGGCACACGCTCAGTTGTGAACACATCGTTTGCATGACGAACTCCTCTGATTGGCGGTAACGACCGCTGCTCATACAATCACCAGGAGGCAAGGGACGGCCTTAGCCGCCATCCGTGCCGAGACGTCGCGGGCTACTTTGCCGCGTCATCGCGGCGCAGCCGCCCCTTTTTCGTGCCGTGGCCGACCATCCCGCACATCAGCAGCGAAACGGCGTGGTCGGCCACGCCCTGGCGGTCCAGCGCCTTGAGCGTCGGAAACTGTTTCCAAATTTTCGAGACGGCCAGCGGGAACATGGTCAGCCCCATGATCGACACGAACAGCAGCGAGGGATGAAGGCCGGGGTTCACCTCGCCGCGCGCCTGCCCCGCGGCTACGCACGCGCCGAAACGCTTGTGAACGTCCTGCGGCAGCCGCCGGATCAGCCGCTCCCGCAGCTGGCCGCCGTCGCTGGCGATCTCCTTGATCCACAGCGCTGGCAGCCAGGGCATCTCCGCAACCAACCCGATGATCCGGGTGACCAGATCCCGCACCATGGCCACGGGATCGCTGCCCGCGCCGTCGATTCCCTCGCTGACGGCCGCGATGAACCGGCCGAAGCGCTCCTCCACAATCACATCGAGCAACCGCTCGCGCGTCTTGAAATAGTAATGGATCATGGCCGACGTCACGCCCACCTGCGCCGCGATCTGCGCCATGGGCGTGGCGGCGACGCCCTGCTCCGCGAAAAGCGTCGTGGCGACATCGAGGAGCCGCTCGCGCAGGTCGCCGTCCGCCGTTGCGACGGGACGTCCGCGCCGCCTGACACCGGTTTTTCTTTCGTTCATGCGGCCCATGTTAATTAATCGGTTAATTAATTACAAGCGCAAAAAAAACGCCGTTGGGCCGACGCTGAAGAAGTCCGGATTCACGCGCGCGGCGTCCGCATGATGCCTGCGGCGCGCCGCAGAAACGAAACGAGGGGCGCCCGCACAGGCACCCCTCGTCCTGCCGCACCTTTTTTTACCGATCGACCATCAGGAGCGTGCCCAAGCCCTGCGCCCGGGTCCCGACCACGTACAGGCCATCGGCGCCGTCGTACGTGAAGAACGCGTTCTTGCCGTCGTTGGTCACCTCGAAACTGCGCATGGTTTTGAACGCCACGCCGCCGAGGAGCGTCTTGATCTCAGCGGCTGTGAAACGCTTCACGAGCTCGCCGACCGACAAACCGTCCGCATTGAGCCCGTAGATGTCGAGCGACCCGTCGGCGCACTGGACGTAGAGGTACATCCGCCCCCCCAGACCGACGCCGGACACCTTGACGTTCATGACGTTGCTGGGCATCGCGTTGGTGGTCGCGTTGATCAGGACGGCCTCCGTTCCCGTCGCGGGATCGAGGACGCAAACCCTGGTCGCGCCCGCCAGTCCGATCTGTCCCTCGCCGTAATAGACGAGATCTTTGCCGCCGATGTAGTACGCGTCCAAGCTGCGGAGCTGTTTCAAGCTTGTGGTGTACACGGCGTTCGAGGTGAGGCCGACGCTGCCGCTCGCGAGATTATTCGTAACGTTCCACTTGTAAATCTTCTGCTGATACCCCATCGCTGTGCCATTGTTTGTCCGGTTGAAATAATCCGAGTAAGAATACAGGCACTCGTTGGGGCCGGCATGGCCGAAGTCCAGGGCATCCATCGGCAACATGGCCGGATTGTCGGCCGAATCTTTGCTGATGCCGACCACCGTCGTGTTGGTCCACGAGCCCGACATCGGCAAGCTGGTGCTCACCGTGCCCGCGCCGGCCGTCAGGACGCGCATCTTGCTGTCCGAGATCGCACCGCCCTTCCATGCGGGATCCACGCCGCAACCGGTCCAAACCATGAGGTTGTCGATCTCGGCCTTCACCTTGTTGGAGGTCTTGAAGCAGATCGCATAGGCGTCGTTATTCGCCTTAAGGAGGTCCCAGTATTTCTGGTACTGATCCTGCTTTGAGACCAGCATGCCGTTCACGAAGACGCTCGGCCCATTTGACATCGACATTTCCACGCGGACGGTCAGCGTGACATTCGAATAACTGTAATAGGCTACGGTGTTATTGGCAGGCGTAATATACGGCACGCCGTAAAGCAGATACATCATCGAGTTCGTGCCGGTTGCATTGAGCGGCCAGCTTCCGGTGTTGTAGAGATTCCACTCATTGGGGATCTTGTAGCGGAACTGGTTGTAGCCCTCCCCGCGGATGCGGACGTCAACGGTATTATAGACGTTGGAGCCCGTGTAGTTGCAGAGCAGGGACACGTATCTGAAGTTGTTGGTGCTCGCCTGCTTGTAAGTCACATCGTACTGATACGAATAGTCGTTGGTGCAGAACGGCTTCATGAAGGCGCTGTCTCTGATGACGGCATACGAGTCATGCGACGCGGCGTGGATGGTTTCGTCCAGATTGTCGGTGACAAACTTCCCGTTGTGGATGGAGTACTGCGCCGTATGCGCGCCGACGGCCGTGTCCAGAGGTGCGCCGGGAAGTTCCACAAGATCCCAGCCGAGCGCCGCCATCGTCTCGGTGTTGCCGGCCGTCTCGATTCCATCAAAGTCTTCCGAATAGATGACCGTGCCGGGCTGGAAGGTCGCGGCGGGCTTGCCCGAGACGATCGGCGTCACATCGTTCGACGTCGCGGCCGCGGTCAACGCCGGGATGCTGTAAAGGTAACCGTCCGAGGAAGACGAGCGGCCGGACGGAAGGAACAGGAACTGGTCGCTTTCGTCCTTGTTCATGCAAAGCGGCACGGCGGCATTGAGATTTTCTTTGAACTTGAAGGCCGGAGCCTGCCACCACGTCGTGGCGGTCATTTCCGGCGGCGTCCAGAGAACGTGCAGCGGAGCAGGCGGAGACGAAGAATTATAAGGCTTATGGACGATAAAGCAGTACTCTTCGTCATCCGTGAACTCGATGTTCCGCATGCGGGGGAAATCCACGCCGAAAAGCGCGACCATGTCGGCGTGATGGAAGCTCTTGACCAATGCGCCCGCCGATTTTCCGTCGGCGTTGAGATTATAGATGAAAATGGCGCCGTCGTTGCACTGGACGTAGAGGTGCATCTTGCCAGACCGGACGCCGCCCACTTTGACGTTCATGATGTCCAGATCCGCACCGACTTTACCCGCCTCGCCCGTCCGGTCCAAGGTCACCAGCTCCGTCTCGTTGCTGAGGACGGCGTCATAGACCCACACCTTCCGGGGCACAACGCCCAGCAGGTCGTTGCCCTCGCCGTAGTAGACCAGATCCTTGCCGCCGATGTAATAGTCGTTCACGCAGCGGATGCGGCTGCAGCTGGTCCTGAAAACGCCGGCTTGCGTCAGCTTGATCCCCTGCCCGGGAACATAGCCGACGCTCCACGTGATGAGGTTGGTGTTCGGGCCGGAGCTGGTGTAAACGCTCGAGAAGAGAAACTCGCTGGTGTGGCTGAAATCGCAGCCGTCCATCGCCAGGTTGCTGGGCGAATTGGTGCTACAGAAGGCGGTGACGTTCGTCACCCAAGGAGCCGACAGCGGGAAAGTCGTGCGCACCGAGTATCCGGCGTTGCCGTTGCCCGTGATGGCGATCTTCAGGTCGTCGGAGACGGCCCCGCCCTTCCAGCTGCCCCACACCGCCGTGCTCGGGCAGACCATCGACGCGATCGGCGCCACGTCGTTCGACGAGGTGCCCGCGATCAGCGCCGGAATGCTGTACAGGAAGGCCGTGCCGCCGCCCGAGCCCATCCCCATGTAGAGGTACTGGTCGTTCTCGTCCTTGTTCATGTAATGCGGATCGGCGGCAGAATACGCGATGCCCGTGTTCTCGCTGTATTTGAGGACCGGATTACTCCACCACGGCTTGGCAGAAACATCTCCGCACAGGAATCCGAAGCATGCCGTCAAGACGATTCCTTGACCGAACAGTATCTGTTTCATTTCGCCCCTCTATTTCAGGCGCCCTTCTGCCTGCGGCCAGGCGCAACAATGTGCCAGCCCATCTCTGTTCCATCAAGAGCGCATGCCCCCACCGATTCCCCTATCCCCTTGGCGGAATCAGTTCCAAATCGGCATGTTTCGGCAGAACAAGGACACCTTCATCTATAACTGTCCCACTTTTTGTTAGCCAACGCAAGTAGGGATTTTCCCTATAGAAAACCTGCACGCATCCCGCATGATGCGGAATGCCTTGAGATCTCGGACAGATCCGCCGCTTTCCAGCGTTTTTTCTCATCGCGCCGGACAACGGAGCCCGATCCGGAGTCCGCGTCACGCGCGGGGATCCAGCGACCACTCGCCGCGCATCGGAGCCCACATCAGCTTGGCGGCCTCATCCGCGCCGGCACCGACATAACGCTCGGCTTTGGGGTCCCACTGCACCTTTTTAAGGCCGAGCCGCAGGCCGGCGTTCGCCAAGTGCGCGATCGTGATCGAACGGTGCCCGACCTCGCAGGGCGTGATGGTCTCCTGGCCGCTAAAGACACATTCGACAAAATTCTTCTCGTGCTGGCCGCTGACATACAGATGGCGCTCATCCGGCCGGATCTTCTCGCGGATCAGCCCGTCGGGCTTCATCACCAGCTTGCCGCGCGTCACGAAGATCTCTTTACCGTCCTCGCCGATGAAACGCACGCCGTTGTCGAAACGGTCGGAGACGAAGGCGCGCGTGCCGTCGGCATAGACGATCTCGAAGCTATAGTGCGCGGCCGTGTTCCAGATCTTGTCCGGTGCCGGCATGTCGCTCTGCAGGTTCTCGACCGCGACGGGCCCCGAGCCGTCCCGGCCGAGCGCCCACTGCATGATGTCGAAGTGGTGCGCGCCCCAGTCGGTGATCTGACCGCCGGAGTAGTCGAGGTTCCAGCGCCAAGAGAGCGGACGGTGGATCGCGGGCGTGAAGGGGCGCTTGCGCGCCGGGCCGAGCCAGAGGTCAAAGCCCGCCTCGCCGAAGGACTCGGGCGGCCGCGCAAGCGGCGTCTCCGAAAGGTCTTCCGGAGTCTTGCCCCATGGCGTGTAGCCGCCGGGCATGCCGATCTCGATGCGCTGCAGCTTGCCGAGGCGGCCGTTGCGCACGAATTCGCAGGCCATGCGGAAATAGGTGTCCGAACGCTGCTGGGAACCCACCTGGAAGGTCACGCCGGCTTTCGCGACTTCGCGCACCATCGCCTGGCCTTGGCCGATCGAGAGCGACATCGGCTTCTGGCAGTAGATGTGCTTGCCCTTGCGCGCGGCCAAGATCGCCTGTACGGCGTGCCAGTGGTCCGGCGTGGCGATCACCACCGCGTCGAGGTCGGGCATGGCCAGCAGCTCGCGGAAGTCGGCGAAGATCTGGCAGCCGCGATACGACGTCTTGCCCGCCTGTTGCGCGTAAAACTCGTTCACGCGGCGCTGGCCGGGCTCACGCCCGCCGAGGCGTTCGGCCTTGTAGCCGTAAAGCGGCGCCTCGCGGTTGGGGTCGCAGATGCCCACGACCTGCACGCGGTCGTTGTTCAAGAAATTCCCCATGTTATCGTGGCCCATCGTACCGTAGCCGATGAACCCGAGCGTGAGCCGCTCCGACGGCAGAGGGCGCTTCGCATATTTCGCGCCGACGCAGCCGGAGTTGATGAGGGCGGGCAGCGCCGCAAGCGAGCCCACACCGGCAAGGAACCTGCGACGGGATACAACCGATTTGATCATGGCCTTTTCCTTTACGTTCACAACCTGCACCCGAATAAAATCCAACCCATTATTGGCATTACAATATCATACAACTGCGGCAGGTGTCAGAAAGAAAAAGCAGCATCCGGAATCAGCGCGCCGCGAGGTAGCGCTCCAGCCGCGCGAGACCTTCGCGGATGCGGTCCAGGCTGTTGGCGTAGGAGAAGCGGACAAAGCCCTCGCCCGCCGTCCCGAAATCCACGCCCGGCGTGATGCCCACGTGCGCGTGCTCCAGCACGTCGAACGCGAAGGCATAGGCGTCCCTCGTGAACTTCCGCGCATCCGCAAAAATGTAGAAGGCGCCTTTCGGCTCGGTGTGGATCACGAAACCCATCTCGCGCAGGCGGCCCAGCATGTAGCGCCGCCGCTCGTCGTAGACGGCCTTCATGCGCTCCACGTCCTCGGCCGCCCCGTTCAGCGCCGCGAGGCCCGCGCGCTGCGCCGTGCTCGACGCGCAGATGAAAAGATTCTGCTGCAGGATCTGCAGCGCACGCATGCAGCGCTGCGGCGCAATCAGATAACCCAGTCGCAGACCCGTCATCGCGAAGCGCTTGGAGAAGCCGTTGAGCACAAAGGCATTGTCCGTGAACTCCAGCGCCGAGCGGGCTCGTCCTTCGTAGACCAGCCCGTGGTAGATCTCGTCGGAGAGGATCGGCACGCCCAGCGAAGCGAGCCCCTCGTAGACGGCGTCCTCGACGAGCACGCCGGCCGGATTCATCGGGCTGTTCACGAAGATCGCGCGCGTATGCGGCGTCACCGCGCGGCGCACCGCCTCCACGTCGTACTGAAAACCGTTCTCGGCAAAGACCCGCACCTCTTTGGGGACGGCGCGGCACGCCAGCGCGAAGTTGCGGTAGCAGGGATAGCCGGGGTTGGAGAGGATCACCTCGTCGCCCGCATCGCAGAGCACCTGCAGCGCCATCAGGATGGCGGGCGAGCTTCCGGAGGTGACGAGGATGCAATTGGGATCGACCGTCACGCCGTATTCGCGGCGGTACAGGGCGGCGATCGCCTCGCGCAGCTCCGGGTCGCCGAGCGAGTGCGTATAGTGTGTCCGGTTCTGGTCGTACGCCGCCTGCGCGGCGGCGGCCGCACACGGCGGCATGTTGAAATCGGGTTCGCCCACCTCGAGGTGCACCACGTCGATGCCGCGCTTCGCCATCTCCTGCGCCTTCTCGAGGACTTCCATCACGATGAACGGGGTCATGCCTTTTAGTGTCGGATTCATGGGGATTCAGTTTATCGCTTCCGGCACGACGAAACAAACAGATTGCCACACGGCTCCAGGGCGTTTCTTCTTGGCGTTTCGAAGCCTATCAACGGTCGGCTCGGAGAGCCGACCCTACCGCAGGGGATCCGAAAACGTCGTGCCTTGCATGTTCAGGTAGGGCCCGACCTCCGGGCGGGCCGCAAATCGGGTCAAATAGAAACGCCCTGCACACGGCGCTCGCCGGCCCGCGCGATCACCGCGTGGGCGCGGCGGATGAGGCAACCGGGAAGACCTCGATTTCGTCGAGCATGAGCCAGCCGCGTTTCTTGAAGCGGATGCGCACATAACGCGATTCCCGCGGCGCATACGTTACGCCCATGAAGGCGGAAGCCGCGGTCTTCTTTTCTTCAAGCGGATGTTCAGCGGTCTCGCCTGCCGGTGACCACGTCTTGCCATCGGCAGACGTGTCGACCGCAAGCCGTTCGGGGAAACAGACGCCGCCCGGACCGCCGCCTTGGAGATGCACGCGCGCGGCACGGGTCCGGCAGATGCTGCCCAAGTCCACCACCACCGCCGGATCGGCCTTATCGAAACCGGCGCACGTTTTCCAGCCGCTTCCGGCCTTCGTGTAATACCCGTCCGTCAGCAACCCGGAATTGTCGGCGTATGGCGCGTCGCCCGTCGGCTGCGGCTGGATCGAATAGGGTTGCTTCAATGCCACGTTCACGCCGCCCGAGAAAACGCGGACCTCGCCGAGCATCAGCCACGCGTCCGGCACGATCTTCAGCCGGACGTACCGGCCCTGAGCCTCCGGCGTCGCGAGCTTCAGCCAGCCCAGCGCAGCCGTACGTCCGCCGGACTCGCGGCTCTCCTTTTCCGCCGGCTCCGCGCCCGATGCCGCGACTTGCGTCCAGCGCCGGCCGTCTTCCGACACCGACACCGCGACGCGCTCCGGAAACTCCACGCTCGCAGAGCCCCCGCCCTGCACATGCGCCTCCACCCGCTCGATCGCCCGCGACGCGCCGAGGTCGACGACGACAGTCACATCCCTAGACATCGACCATTTGGCCCAGCCGACACTCTTGCCGTCGCCGAAGCCGCGCGAGACTTCGCCGTCGGTCAATTCGCGCCCGCCGGTGTCGGGATACTTTGCGTTGAACGGCGGATCATACGTGTAGGAACAGCCGGCCGCGAGATTCTTCGCCGGCAACAAAGCCACCTCGTCGGTTGCGACCGCGCCCGCGTCTTCGAAGGCCAGCGACATTTTTCTGACGGGACGGTTGAGCGGAACCAGCGCCATGCCATCCGCCCCCGCCGCGCAGGCTTCCCCGCCATCCACGCGGACCTGAGGCGCGAAGCGCGATTTGTCCACCTGCCGGAAATGCACGAGGAGCGCTTCCGCATACCACTCCTCCGGCAGCTCGAAACGCATATCCCCGCGGCCTTTCCGCCAAACCGCCATCGCCTCGCCGCCCGTCACGCCGTCGGCAAGACACGACTCCGCGTCGGCGCCCGCCGCATCGAGCGTGTATCGGTAACCGCACAGCAGATGGTCAGCCGGCATGAGCACGACCTCATCGACCGCGACCTCCTCGCCGGCCTTCATCTCGAAAGCCAGGCGCAGCGACCGCGCCAGCTGAACTGGAAAGGTCAGCACCGCAAAGCCGCCGCCGTCTTCCGGACGCAGGACGACATTGTCCTCGACGGCGACCTCGGCCGCGTCGCCGCCCGCCGCAGACTCCAGCGACAGGCTGACCCGCTGGGGCGCGATCGCCCCGGCGAAGTGGACCCGCACGTCCCCCACCAGGCGCGGTCCGTCCAGCGGCACCGTCAGCGCGGCCAGCGGGCCGCCGAGGCGGACCGCTTTCGCCTTGGCCTCCGGCCGCGTCTTCCAGAGCCCGTCGGCGAGGCACTTGTCAGCCGCCTGCCACAGCTGACACGGCCGGCGCCGCGCATACGTGCCTTTGTGGAACCGGTACAGGTCGTCGTACAGCTGCCGCAGCGCCGGATCGCGGGAATAGCAGAGCCCGGCGATGGCGTTATAGCCCTGGTAGTAGGCGCGCACCGCGCCGGACTGATAGCCGTCCAGCGCATCATCGCCGTGATCGAGGTACAGCTGCAGATTGATGCGGTCCCGGGATTCCACCAGCGCCGCCTGGTTGGCCTCCATATCGATCCCCATGTTCAGTTCCATCTCGACGCCCAAGCCCAGCCGCCGGCAGATGTTCGCGGCGGTCGTCAGCCGGTTCTCATCGGGAACCCGCACCTGTCCGGCCGGCGGAATGAACGCGTAATTCGGCTGCATGATCGCGAGGTCGAAGCCCAGCTCGCGCCACTTCTCGACGCCCGGCGCCTTGAACCACGGGATCCAGTGGAATTTGTAGCCGAGTGCATGGATGTCGCGTGCCGTCGTCCTGACGATCGCCTCGTCCGGCGGCGCGATGCCCTCATTCATCCAGTAGAAGCCCCACAGCTTCAGGTGCCGGAAACCGGCCTTGTCCCAGCGCTCGAGAAACGAACGGAGGAACCACGCGACGGCCTTGGCGCGGTTCGCATCCGCGCTGAAGTCCTCCGTCATGCCGTCGCCGTCCACATCGCCGAAAGCCTTCTGCTTGCCCGACGGATACGGGATCATGGCGATAACCGGCACCACCGGCGCCGTGCCTCCCAGCTGCCGCGCCGCATCCGCGACCGTCTGATCCAGCGCCGCGAACTCCCGACCCGCCGCGAACTCCTCATCCAGATAAAACTCCCAGTCCCGGCGGTTGGTCGCGCCGTCGATGTACGCCTGGCCGGACGGCGCGCCGCCATACATCAGGAACAGGAAAGCGTCGTAGAACCAGTCGCACGGCTTGCCCGCGCGGTCCACATAGGCGACATACGGCAGAAAATTCTGCGGACGCCAGTTGCCCGGCGTCGCATAGACAAGCATGATGTCCCTCATCCCGTCCGACTGGCGCGACTGCGGCGGACAATAATCCCCCCGCGCCGCAGACACCACCGAAGACACGATCAGAAGAGCCCCTGCCAAGACTTTCACATCGCTCATGCCGTCCCCCGTTTTTAGAAAACCTTTACCACTTGATCATCTAGTCTAGCGTGTCCGGCACAGCGGGACAAACAGATTGTCGGGTGCGAGCCAAGGCTAAAACGCATGGCCAAACGGAAAACAGGGCGGCTTGACCGTTGGCCACCACACGTGTATCTTTCTATATTATTGTAGTGACGCTCACGAACACCTCAAGGGGCCTGATGATTTCAACCAGACTGACTGCCGCGCCTGCGTTCGCCGCGAGCCGAACCGCTTGCCTCCTCGCCCTCGCGGCGCTTCTCGCCCGGGCGGAGACGGAAGGCGAGTTCACCTACACGCTTTCCGGCGGCGAGGCCACCGTCACGGGTTTCAACCCGTTTTATTCAGGCGCTTTGACCATCCCCGACACGATCGGCGGCCACCCCGTGACCGCGATCGGCGAAGGGGCCTTTTACGACTGTGCCGGCATCACCGCCCTCGCGCTCCCCGAAAGCGTCACCACGATCGGGCAGGGCGCCTTCTTCCGCTGTTCCGGGGCGACGCAGATCCTGCTCCCCTCCGGCATCACCAACATCGCCGACAGCGCCTTTTCGGTCTGCTCCAGCTTGGCCGCCATCTCGATCCCCACCAACGTCACCACCATCGGCGACGACGCGTTCTCCTACTGCGACAGCCTGTCCTCCGTCACCATTCCCGGAACCGTCAGAACACTTGGTGCGAGCGCGTTCGAAGCTTGTACCGGCCTGACCTCTGTCACCTTTCAAGGCAGCGACACCGCCATCGGAGATCGGGCGTTCCGCTCCTGCGCCAGTCTGACCTCCGTCCTGTTCGAAGGCGACGCCCCGACAACCGTCGGCGATCAGGTCTTCTACGGAACACTCCCCACGATTTACTATCTGCCCGAGACCTCCGGCTGGACGGACAACCTCTCGGGCTGTCCGACCGTGCTGCTGCCTTTCGCGTACACAGTCAGCGAGGGCCAGGCTACGATCACGGCCTTCGACGCCGCCTTCGCAGGCCCGCTGCCCATCCCTTCGAAGCTCGGCGGACACCCCGTCACCGCGATCGGCGACTACGCGTTTCGCGAGTGCGACCGCCTCACCGCCGTCACCCTCCCGGCCGGCATCACCTCCATCGGCGAGCAGGCGTTCAGCTCCTGCAGCAACCTGCGCACCGTTTCTCTCCCAGACACGCTCACCCAGATCGGCGGACACGCCTTCTTCTCTTGCGGCGATCTGGCCGCGATCCGCATACCGGGCAGCGTCACCTCGTTGGATTACCAGGCGTTCACAGGTTGCCACCTCCTGACCAACGCGGTTATCGAAGAGGGTGTCGGCGAGATCGGAGAGTTGGCATTTCAAGGCTGCGGCCTCACGACCGTCGCCATCCCCGCTTCTGTCACCGCCATCGGCAGCAGCGCCTTCGGCGGCTGCCCCGCGCTGACCGGACTCACGCTGAACAACGATCTATCCCATTTCCAAGCACAGCAGATCTTCGGCTACCCGAGCCGTCTGACCAACATCGTCATCGGTGCCAGTGTCGGAGCGATTGGTGCCTCCGCTTTCAATTACTTTACGGGAATCACCTCCGTCACCATCTCGGACGGCGTCACCAACATCGGAGACGGCGCGTTCGCGGGCTGCTCGGGAATCACCGCCGTCGTCATCCCGGACAGCGTCACTGCCATCGGCCAAGAAGCGTTCGCCGACTGCTCTGAGTTGGAAACTCTGGTCATCGGTTCAGGCGTCCGATCGATCGGCAGCGATGCGTTCATGCAGTATAACTCCAGCCTGACCTCCGTCACGCTGCGCAACGACCTTTCCACGTTCCGCGCTTACGAGGTCTTCACAGGCTCAAACGACAGGCTGCGGACGCTGACCATCGGTGACGCGGTCGTCGCCATCGGCGACGAAGCCTTTTTAGGGTGCTCCTTCCTAACAAACCTGACACTCGGGACAGGCGTCACGTCGATCGGCGACCGCGCCTTCTATTACTGTTCGGGTCTGGCCGCGCTCGCCATTCCTACCAACGTCACCCATATCGGCGAGCGCGCCTTCTGCTGTTGTGACCTGACTTCCGCCATTTTGCCCGACACCGTCACGGCCATTGCGACAGAGACTTTCGCGGGCTGCTCCAGCCTGACGAATCTGCACATCGGCTCCGGTGTCGCTTCCATCGGTGGCGGCGCTTTCAACGGCTGCTCCGGTTTGACGTCCGTCTCAATCCCCGACAATGTCACCTCGATCGGCAGCCAGGCTTTCAACTGGTGCACCGGACTTACCTCCCTGAGTCTTGGAACGGGAGTCTCTTTCATCGGCGAGGGTGCATTCGATAACTGCCCCGCGCTGACGGGCATCACGCTGCAGTGCGATCTCGCTTCCTTTAGCGCCGCCTCCCTTTTCGGTTTGGCTCGCCAACAGCTGACGAATATCGTCATCGGCAACCGCGTCGCCACGATAGGCGACGGGGCTTTCGAAGGCTGTTCCGCGCTGGGAACCCTCATCATCCCGGCAGGCGTCACCCAGATTGGCGACCGGGCGTTCGCCGGGTGCGGCGCTCTCACACAGCTCCTGTTTCAGGGCGACGCCCCGGCGCTTGGCGGCCCGGATGTATTCGATAAATATTCCCCGACAGCCTATTACTTGCCGGGCACGTCGGGCTGGGAGGCTACATTCGCAAATTGCCCAACCCGCTGCTGGAACCCGACGGTCCAATCTGGAGAGGGATTCGGCTTCGCTGCCGGCCGTTTCGGCTTCACCGTCGGGGGCACGCCCGACATCCCCCTCAAAGTTGAAGCCTCTGCCGATCTCGCCTCCGACGTCTGGACGTCCGTGACCAACGCCTCGCTGAGTGCTGAAGGTTCCTTGACCGTCTCCGATCCGGACTCGGCCAGCGCCCCTTCACGCTTCTACCGGATCGTCTTTCCATAGCTGGACCAAACGCGCTTTGAGTCGCCGCAGGCCGACGCGATCCCTCGATTTGCGCCCGATAGCGCCGGATGATATACTGCCGACCATCATGAGGAGTACGGGGGGAGACCGCACTCCTTTTATTTGGGGAGATTAATCATGTCGCTCGCTCTATTAACCCTTGTTGCGACCAGCCTCGTCACGCCCTATGCTCGCCAACAACCGCTGGAGATCCGAGAGGTTCGGCTCTCATCCGAAAAGGTCGCCTGCTACGAGCGGGTCGAGATGACCGTCGACCTCTCGGCCACTTACGCCAACCCCTTCGATCCCGACGACGTCGCGGTCGACGCGCGCGTCACGCTGCCCGACGGCAAGACGGCCTCGGTGCCGGGCTTCTTGGACCGCCCCTACCAGCGCGTGCTCACCAACGGGCAGGAGAAGGTCACGCCCAGCGGCGACCCCGCCTGGCGCGTGCGTTTCACGCCGGCGCTGCCCGGCAAGTACTCCGCCGTCATCGCGGTCCGCGACCGCACGGGCCGCTGTGAATCCAAGCCCGTGCGCTTCACGGCGACCCCCAGCCGCGATCCCGGCTTCGTGCGCCTCAGCGACCGCGACCGCCGCTATTTCGCTTTCGACAACGGCCAGGCCTATTTCCCGATCGGCGAGAACATCTGCTGGGGCCACAAGCGCGGCACGTTCGACTACGACGACTGGCTGCCGGCCCTCGGCCGCGTCGGCGGAAATTACACGCGCTTCTGGCTCTCGCCCTGCTGGTTCACCTTCGCGCTCGAGCGCCCCGGAAAGCCCGAGCAGGGCCTCGGCATGGGCCAATTCGACCTCGCCAACGCGTGGCGTCTGGACTACGCGCTCGACCTGGCCCGCACAAACGGCATCCGCGTCATGGTCTGCATCGATTCGTTCAACATCCTGCGCGACCAGCCGATGTACGACTGCTGGAAAGACTCGCCCCACAACGCCGCCAAGGGCGGCCCCCTCCTGCAGCCGGCCGACTTCTGGCAGAACGCCGAGATGGACCGCTTCTACCGCAACAAGCTCCGTTACCTCGTCGCCCGCTACGGCGCCGACACCGCCGTGCTCTCTTGGGAGTTCTGGAACGAGGTGGACTGCATCGGCAAGTCCTACGCGACCGAGCCCGTCAAGCAGTGGCACGCGCGCATGGCGCGCTACCTGCGCGAGATCGACCCCTACCGTCACCTGATCACCACGAGCTACGGCCGGAGCGACGGCGATCCCGCCATCGATACGCTGCCGGAGCTGGATTACGTGCAGACGCACCACTACAGCAGCCCCGACATCGTCACCACGCTGGCCCGCAAGCAGGCCGAAAAGATCGGCTACAACAAACCGCACTACGTGGGCGAGATCGGCGCGGACAGCGGCGGCGCGCGCTTCAACGACGACCCCGAGGGCGTGCAGGTCCACGACCCGCTCTGGGTCACGCTGGCGACCGGCGGCTCGGGACTCGCCGCGCCATGGTACTGGGAGCTGATCCACACCTCGAACCTGTACGGCCTGTTCGGCGCGGCCGTGAAGTTCACGGCGGACATCGACTGGCCCGCCGAAGCCGTCCGGCCCGCCGCGCCGCAGCTGGAATGGCAAAAGCGTCCCGATCCCTTGCCGCGCAAGGACCTTGAGCTGGAAATCGGCTCGATCTCGTGGGAGCGGGACGACTACAACCGGCCCCACACGGTGCGGATCACGCGCGACGGCGCCGCGGGCGAGCTGCCGGTCGCGGGCATCCAGCACGGCCTCGGCGGCCACCGCGACAAGCACAATCCTGTCACCTTCGAAACCGACCTGCCCTGGCCCACGCGCCTGCTGGTCGAAGTCGGCGGCGTCTCCGGCTGGGGCGGCGCGGCGCTGCGCCTCGAGGTCGACGGCCAGCCGGTCCTCGCACAGGAGTTTCCCAACACCAATCCGCCCGACAAGCACGACACACTCAACCAATGCAACCGCGTCTACGCGGCCGATCTGCCGGCAGGCCGCCACACCGCGCGCGTGGAGAACACCGGCAAGGACTGGTTCTACAGCAGCTTCCGGTTCGAGAAAGCGGTCGAAAGCCTGCATCCGCCGCTGGTCGCGTGGGCCATCACCGGCAAAAGCACGGCCATCGCCTGGGTCCGCGTCGAAGGCCGGAGCTGGCGCCGCGTCTGCGCGCTGAAAGAGCAGATCCCGGCCGCGCCGCCCTCCGTGCTCGTGCTGCCCGGACTCGCGAAGGGCAAGTGGGATGTGGAGCTTTGGGACACCTGGGGCGGCAAGCCGATCCAGACTTTCCGCGTGAAAGTGCCCTCCTCCGGCGAAGCGCGCGTCGCGTTGCCCGCCATCGAGAAAGACCTCGCCGTCAAACTCCGCCGGCACAATTGAAACAAAAGCGTATCCGAACGCACGGCTTACCGGATGATGTTCTTCAGCAGGGGCGCGAGATCGGAGGCGTCGCGTTCGGAGAGGAGCGTGAGCGGCTTTCGGTTCCAGTCGAGGAGTTCGTCGCGGACGCGGGCGTCGGGCTGCCTCTCCAGAAACGCCCGGAGCGACATGAGCGCGTACGAGAGCGCCTCGAAGCGGTAGCGGTCCGGCGTACGGTAAAGCCCCGTCCCGAGGAGATCCTTCGTGAAAGCGACGGCGCCGTCGAGCACGAGATCCCGGAGCAGCGGCAGCGACGCCCTGTCGCCGAGACGGCCGAGCAGACAGACCGCCTTGATGCGGTTCGGGTAGGCGCGGGCGACCACGGGATCGGCGCCGGCCGGATGGGACGCGCCCGGCGTCGCGACGAGCGAACGGAGAACGCCGCAGGCGCGCACGTCGCCGAGCAGCCCCAAGGCCACGGCGAAATTGCCCGCCCAACGGCCGCCCTTCTCCATTTCGGCGTTCAGCAGATCACCGAACCGCTTGCGCTCGGCGACGGCTCCCGAAAGCGCGCATTTCCAGACGGTCCAGTACGCGTACGCGGCCTGTTCGCGCGGGCCGCCGTCCGCCGTGGAGTTCCACCACTCGCCGGGCAGAGCGACATCCTGTTTGAGCGCGGCGACGGCCTGCTCGGGCGTAAAGGGGCCCAGCGGCGCGCCGTTCACGGTGGTCACAAACCGCTTCGCAGGGCGCGTCAGAAGGCCGCCCTTTTCCAGCAGGGGCCGCAGTTCCGCATACGGGACGTCCTTTAGCGCGAGGTCCCCGCGGACGGCGAGAAGCGCCGCGCAGGCGGCGGCGTACCCCGTCTTGCGCATCTCACCCTGCATGCGGATGCCTCCGCCGGCGTCGTGCGAAACGCCGAAATGTTTCGAGGGGACCAGCAGCGCATCCACGTCCCTCGCGACGATCGTCCCGTACGGCAGCACGGACAGGTAACCGAAGCAGGGCATCGAGCAGAGGCCTTTCCAGTTCTGGATCTCCTCGCTTTCGAAGGCGTAGTCCTGGTCGACGCGCACCAGGTCTTCCGGACCGAACGCGTAGAAGATCGGATCCGCGTATTCCTTCTCCTGAAGGCAGTCGCGCAGCGTGACGGTTGCCAGCGTCTCCACGCGGTCCTCTTCGCGCGCGCCCAGGATCAGGGCGGGCTTGAGCATGCGGTGCCGCGACGCATTCCACACCTGACGACGCGTCCCGGCAAGGAACGCGACGGTTGCGCTGTAATCGGCGGCGCTGCCGCAGAGGTCCCGCCGGTAATTGGCGTAGAGCGGACGCACGCCGCCTTCCGGCGTCGTCCAGAGTTCGGCGCGCGCGCACCCCCCTTTCTCGCCGTCCCAGGCGCGACCGGACCGGAGGCCGCAACCGGCCATCCGCGCGACCGTGGCGTTGCCCGTCGCGTCGATCACAATCCGCGCGGCGACGTCGCGGGAGACGCCGTTGCGGAAGAGCCGGAGGCCGACGATCCTCTTCCCGTCGAGCCAGACGCCCGTCGGCACCGTTTCGTAGGCGAGCTTGAGTCCGGCCGCATCCGCCGCGCGCTCGGAACGGATCATGCGGTCGACGATGCTGCCGCCGAAGTTCACGCACCCGATCGTGGACTGTCCGCCCATCGCGTTTTGCTTTTCGACGCCGAGGACGCTCAGCCCGAGTTTCGCCGCGGCGAGCGCGGCCTCCTCGCCGGCCGTGCCGAGGCCGGCGACGACCACGTCGTATGTCTCCGCGAACGCCGGTGCGGCCGCACGCTGGACGTGTTTGCCGTTCAAGGTCAGTCCAAGTTCCATGCGAGCCCCTCCTCCAGCGCCTTCATCAGATCTCCGAATTGCGCGCCCGGCACCCACGCGATCCCGTCCGCACCCGGCCGGCGGATCCGTTCGCCGCCGTACGTGCAGGCGAGCGCGCCCGCCTCCGCCGCAAGCTTCAGTCCCGGGCAGCGCGGTTTCAGCGCCTCCCACGCAGCATGGAGCTTGAGCCGCGCATCATGCCAGTCCGCCGCCGCCGGAAGATCCACCCGGAGCAGCCATTCGTCCGGGAACACGCCTTTGCGGATGACCGCGCCCGGCGCGCGGAGCTCCGCTTCGCCGGCCGGAAGCTTTCCCTGAAGCGTCGCCGTGAGCGCCTTCGCGCGGACTGCGGACCGCCCCGTGCCGCGCCAGCCCTCCGGCGTCGTGTCGATCACCTTCTCCGCCGTGAAAGAACTCAAGCCGTCCGTAGCGCACACGGTCACGCGGAAGCCGTCCGGCACGCGTTCGATCTCCGTCGTCTCAGCGTTGAGAAACAGATGGCCGCCGCGACGCGTCATCAGATCGGTGAAATAGTCCGCGAGCGGCGGATGATGGAGCTTGCCGCCGGAAAGAATGCCGTAGCCCTCGAGCTCGCCGCAGAGGCTCCGGCCGAGATCCGTCTTCGGCTTCCCCGGCTCGATCGGATCGTACGCGAGCGCGAACTCCGGCACGAGATGGAGGCCGCGTTCGAGAACGAGCACCTCCTCCGGATGCGCGAGCGCGAGCCCGCAGGCGAACGCGCTTCCGCCCAAGACAAGCGTCTTCGGCTTCCCCTTTTCTGCACCGAGCGCCGCCGCGAGCGCGTCCGCGCGGAACAGCGTCACGCCCGCGCCCGCCGCCGACAACTTCAGGAACGTTCTTCTTTTCATTTTCTTCTCTGATTTTCGTTTTCCCGTCAGGGGCGACGCCATGCGCTGAACGCCGGGACACGCGGAAAGCGCTGACGGGTCACACGTCGCAGAGCCGGAAGGCGCTGCGCAGGGAATCGACGCCGTGCTTGGGGCCGAACTCGTGCGCGACGTAACCGTCGAACTTGCCGGCTTCCGTCAGCGTGGCGATGGTCCGCATGATGGCGGGATAAAAGAGCTCCTGATCTTCGTCGAGGTCGCGGCGTCCGGGATTGCCCGCCGTGTGGAAGTGGCCGATGAAGGCGATGTTGTCGGTGATCGTGCGGATGACGTCGCCCTCCATGATCTGCATGTGGTAGATGTCGTAGAGCAGCTTGAAGCGCGGCGACTCCACGCGCTTGCAGAGCTCGACGCCCCAGGCGGTATGGTCGCACATGTAGCCAGGGTGGTTGACCTTGCTGTTGAGCAGCTCCATGCAGATGGTCACGTCGTGGTCGGCGGCGATTTTGACCGCCTCCTTCAGCACGGGCACGCAGTTGGCCATGCCGTCCGCGTCGCTAAGACCCGCGCGGTCGCCCGCGAGGGTGATCACGCGCTTCCAGCCGAACTCGGCCGCCGCGGCGATGTTCTCGCGGAACTGCTTCAGGAAGTCGTCGCGGCGCGCGGCGTTGTTGATGCCGTCCTTGATGCCGCCGGCGCCGGGCACCATGGTGGCGACGAGGCCGTGCTCCTTGAGGGCGGGCCAGTCGCCGCGGCCCACAAGGTCCACGCCGACGAAGCCGAGCGCTTTCACAGTGCGGCAAAACTCGTCGGCCGACATTTTTCCGAAGGTGCCGCGCGTGACGGATTGGCGGATGCGGCGTTTGGGCGCGGCGTCCTGGACCTGAGCGTGTGCCAGCGGCGCGAGCGCGGCGGTCGCAGCGCCCAGCAGACGAAGCGCGTTTCGGCGGGTAAGTGTGTTCATGGCGATACCTTTCATTGAATATCCCGCATAGTATCAGATCAAATGATGGGCTTCAATTGACTCCGCAGAGAGAAAAGGATACATAGTAAGCGGATTTCGCTACAAACAGTATGCGCATTTAAGAATTAGGGGGAATTGAGCAATGAGGTCTGCAACCGCTCTCGCCGCATGCGGCACGCTTCTTCTCGGGTCGGCCGCCTGTGTCACCGAAACGCACTTTAAACACACCGCGCCGCTGCGGACCGACGCCTGGTACCGCGATTCGGTGGTGAACATCCACTTCGACAATCACTCCGGCCTGCTCGCCAAAGCGGTGCCACCCGAAGAGCTGGCGGCGATGTTCGCGGATGTGCCCGCGACGATGCTCCAAGTCTCGGGCCAGAGCAACGGCCACGCGACCTACCCGACGCAGGTCGGCACCAACAATCCCGCCGCGAACGGCTATGACACGCTTGCGGCGTTTAAGCGGGTCACGCGCCAGCAGGGCAAAAAGCTCTGCGTCTACATGTCGGTGGACCGACGTCCGCTGGATATTAAGGACCATCCGCAGTGGGCCGCGATCGGCGCGGACGGCAAGTCCGAGATCAACGGCGAGCCGATCGTCTGCCAGCGGCCGCACCGCGACGGCACCGGCTACCTCACCGAGCGTTTCATCCCGCAGATCCGCGAGATCGTGCGCCTCTACGATCCCGCGGGCTTCTGGTTCGACGGCGACTACATCCTGCCCCGCCCCTGCTGGTGCCCGCGCTGCCTGGCGGAATGGAAAGCCGACACGGGATTGGAAGCGCCGCGCAAAGCCGACGACCCCAACTGGAAACGCTGGATCGCTTGGCATCAGTCCGGATATCGCGCCTATCTCCGCGCGGTGGCGGAGGCGATTCATGCGGCCAGCCCCAAGGCGCTCTACACCAGCAACTGGTCGTGGGCGTGGACACCCGAGCCCGCGCCCGACTTCGCCGACACGCTGAGCGGCGACGTGTGGAACATCCGTCAAGTGCATTCCGTGCTCCAGCGCTGGGGCGCGCAGAAAAAGCCCTTCGACATCATGAGCTTCTGCACGCCCGAAGCGCGGTCGCTGGCTTCTCCCGAGACGAAGCACCGCTACTCGTTCCAGCGCACGCTTCAGGAAGGCGCGCTGACCATGGCCGCGGGCGGCGTCTGGTTTCTCTGGAGCTTCAACGGCGAACAGGTGCCGCCCAGCGGCCTTGACCTGACCCGCTTCTGCGCCCAATACGCCCGCGCCCGAGAGCCGGCCCTCGGCCCGTCGGAATCGCTTTCGCAGATCGCGGTGCTCGACAGCGAAACGGCATGGCAGGCCGGCGGCGAAAGCGGCACCGGCGGCCGCGTACACAGCGTTGCGCGGAATCTGGCCGAAGCCCACTATCTGACCGACATCGTCAACGAGCAGACTTTCGGCGAAACGCTCGGCCGTTACGCGGCGGTTATCGTGCCAGAACACCGGACCGTGTCGCCCGAAACGTTCGCGCGGCTCCAAACCTTTGTCGGGCAGGGCGGCACGCTGGTGCTCAGCGGCGCGGCTCTGCGCGGAACGAGCGAAGAGCCCGCGGCCGTCGCCGCATTGCTCGGCCTGCGACGCACACCGCCCGCGACGGAGCGGCCGACGCGGCTGTTTCTCGGCAAGCGGAACTGGGCGCTCGCCGAAGCCTGGCAAGTGCAACCCGAAAGCGCCAAGGTGATCGCCGCCGAGGCCGACGGCCGTCCGCTGATCTGCGCGCACGCCGTCGGAAAGGGCACGGTGGTTTATCTGGCCAGCAGCGTTCTGCGCTATCCCGACGACGGCCTGATGGCGGCCGTGTTCGGCGCGACCGGACGCGGCCCCTCCTATCGCGTGGAGGGCGGCGGACGCGAGGCGGCCGTGCTCTGCTCCGTGCGTCGCAAACCGGGGCAGACGGTTCTGCACATCATGGACCTGAGCGCGCGCGTGAACGGCACGCTGTCGGACGTCGACACCTCGGACTACACCGATCTGAATCCGCCGCTGAAGGCCCTTCGCGTGACGCTTCCCCTGTCGACCGCGCCCAAAAGTGTCCGCGCCGTTCCCGTCGGCACCGCCGTGACGACGGAGTATCGCGACGGCCTCTTCACCGCCCAGATCGAATCGCTGCAGACGCATGCGGCGCTGATTCTCGACGGCGCCGTCACGGCGCCGCAGGCCGCGCTCGCCCCCGAAGCGCCGGCGGCGGCCGAGGCCTTCCATCCGGCCGACACCCGCGTGGGCGTCATGTTCTCGGACACGTTCGAGAACATGAAACCGGATGCCGTACCGGCAGAGCACTGGAAGGCCGAGAGCCGGGGGGACGCCAAGATCGCCGTCACGCGCGAGACCGCCGCCGCGGGACGGCAGGCATTGAAATTCACCGATGCGGCTGGATCGAGCTTCTTCCCGTTCCTGCACCGCTCAATCTCTCCGATGCGGACCGGTTCGGCGCGGCTGACATTCGACCTGAACATGCCCCGCAGCGTTGACTGCGTCATCGAAGCCCGCAACGAAGGCAAAGGCGCGGGCCCCAGCCTGCACGTGAGCGAGACCGGCGCGCTCAGCGCCTCGGGCAAACCGCTGACCACGCTTGCGCCGGACGTTTGGCATCACCTGTCGATCGAGTTCTCGCTCGATCCCGCCAAACCTGCGTACACGGTCACGGTCACCGCGCCCAACGCCGCCCCGCAAACCTTCGCCGCGCTGCCGTTTGCCAGCCCCTGGTTCTTCGTTTGCGACAGCGTTTACTTCATCGGCTCGGGGCAGAAGCCCGGCCGTTTCTTTTTGGATAACGTCACCTTCGAACGTCTGCCTTCGCCGTAATCCGGTACGTAAGCGACCATGAAAAAGTCATGCCTTCTTTTTGTCGCGGCGGGCCTGTGCGCCGCCGCGGCCGCCGCGCCGCTGTCGGTCCAAGAATGGCCCGCGCAAAAACTCCGCGGCTACGGCGAGGTTTCGGCGCGCGCCGAGACCGCCGAGCGCTTCTCCCGTCTGGAGATCCGCTGCGAGAGTGCGGAAAAGGCCGGAATCGTCCACGCCAAGTTCGTAAGCGACCTGCACGTGTTGGGCGGCGTCCGTGACGAGACGCGGACGGTCGGCAGTCTGGCGGTGCCGGTCATCGTCGTACCGGAACAGGGACAGGTGTCCGCGTTCCGCAGCGGCAGGGCCGTTGTCATCGTTGCGGCCACCAGCGAAGCGGGTTGGCAGGAAAGCCTTGCGCCGCTGAAAAAGACCCTGACCCATGCGGAGTTGGCGACGCAGCGCCCGGTGCCGATGTTCCTCGACGCCTGGGACCGGTACGGGTTCCGCTTCTACTACCGCCCATGGGAAACGCCCAAGGGTCAGAAGTGGAGCGGTTATCCGGTGCTGGGCGAGTTCGATTTCGCGAAGCGGGAAAACCATAGCGGCTTCGTGTTCTGGGCAGAGACCGCGAACGTCGACAACGCGGTGGGGCTCGACAACGACCTCTGGTGGGACTGGGGCGCGCGAGCGGCGGCGCGGCGCGATCTCCCCGTCGTCATCAACACCATGAATGTGGAACCGACTTGGCTGCTCAACGGCCGCCGGGACGAGGGCATGGGGCTTATGCCTCAGTTCTGCGGCTCCTATCACGGCGTGGCGAGCACGGGAAGCGCGGGCATGCGCAGCGTCTCGTGGTGTTCGGGCGCGGCCAAGGACGCGCAGCTCGCCTCGATCCGCCGCATCGCCGAACGCTATGCCGACAAACCCAACACGCTGGAATACCTTGAGCCGCACGGCGAACTGCGCCACGGCGACTTCGACCTCTTCCTCGAATACGGGCCGGTGGCCGATACCAGCTTCCGCGCTTTCTTGAAAGCGAAATACGGTCGCGTCGCACAGGTGGCACAGCGCTGGGGACAGGCTTCAGCGCTGAAACGCTGGGACGACGTACGCGTGCCGGATCTCGCGAGCTTCCTCGGCTACGGCGCGGACGCGCTGGATCTGACCGGCCTGTGGCGGTTAGGTTACGAGCCGTTGCCGGGCACGGCGGCGGAATGGTCCGCGGCCGCATTCGACGATGCAACGTGGCCACTGCTCCGAGCACCCGGCAACGATGCGATGATGTTTCTCGAAAAGAAACCGGCGGTCTTCCGCCGGGCGTTCGAAGTGCCCGCCGCGTGGTTGCGCGGCGAAAAAGTGTGGCTCTACGTGTGGGACCTCAATTCGGGGGCGCACCTCAAAGAGCGGATTGTCGCGTCGCTGAACGGAACGGTGATCGGCGAGGAGTTGACGCGTCACGCCGTGCCGCACTGGGGCGCGTTCGAGGCCACCGGCGCCCTGCGCGCGGGAACCAACACGGTCGCGCTCCGCGTGCCGCAGGGTTTTTTGGGTTATCGCGTTTACCTCTCACGGCAGGCGCCGCGGCAGTACCCCGACCTGCCGGACGGCGAGAAGGCCCGCTGGGTTGACTTCGCCGACTGGCGGCAAGCCACGCGGATCGAGGCCGCGCGGCGCGGGATCGAGGCCATCCGCAGCGTTGACCCGGACCGATCGATCATCTGCATGGCGCCGGACTCGACCATCGCGGGCGTCAAGAAGCTCTGCGAACAATACGGCGCGCACTTCCACAACACCGGCCACATGGGCGCGTTCTGGAACGAGTTCCTGCCGATGCTGATGCGTGGTGCCGACCTGCCCTTCTCGCTGGAGCCGGGCGGTCCCGCCGAGAATCTGACGGGCTTCAAGCGCATGCTGGGCTACTACTTCACCGAGGGCGTTCAAGCGATCCACTACTTCATCCACGTCGGCAACATCTACTGGCCGGAAGACCTCCGCGCCCACTTCGAAAAGATCAAGCCGCTGATCGACACGGTAGGCAAGACGCATCCGCCCAAGGCCCAGATCGCCATGCTCTTCAGCGACCGCATCGACAACCTCACCGGTTTCCCGTGGGGGCAGGATCCCGACGCGAACCTCCCGTCCGGGTATTTCGCTTGGCCGCTGAACGCGCAGTTCACGGGCGAATACGATTTCGACGGCGTCACCGATCTCGACTTTGCCGACGGCAAGGCCGACCCCTATCGCATCATCGTCGGGGCGAACACCTCAGTGATGGACGACAAGCTCATCGGCGAAATCGAAGCGTGGGTGCGCAAAGGCGGCATCTTCGTGGCCTTCGTCCAGACGGGACGCCACACGCCTGAAAAGAAAGACGCCTGGCCGATTTCGCGCCTTTCCGGATACGACGTCACCGGCACCAGCCGCAGCCGATCGACGGCAAGCGAGCCCTACGAGATCGCCGACTGGTGGAACTTCTCCTTCGCGCCGAGCCAAACGGTCTTCAGGGCCGAGGACTGGGATCTCAAAAACGTGAAGGCCAACGGCTTGAAGCTCAAAGCGCGGGCGGCGGATTGCCAGGACCTCGCGCGCTGGGAGGACGGTTCAACCGCTATCGGGCTGCGGCCCCTCGGCAAGGGCTACGTGATCCACATGGGGCTCAAGTTCTGCCGCACGCCGCTCTGGCACGGCTGGCCGGACCGCACGCATAAACTTTTCCGGCAACTTTTCGTGTGGGCCGGCACGAAACGCGTCCCGGCTGCCGCGGAAGGCGTGAAGTTCCGCCACGCTGTCAGCAACAACGGACTCTTCGACACCTGGACGCTCTGGAACGAGAAAGCCGACCGGGCCGTCGAGACGAGCCTTGTTTTCCGCGACGGACTCAAGCCCGCCTTCTGCCGCGAGGTCGGCGCGGATGCCGACGCGCCGTTGACGACCGGCGCGGACGGTCAGCCCGCCGTAAGCAGCCTCCGGCTGGAGCCGCTGGAGACCCGAATCTTCGTGACGCCGACGGGCCGGATCGCGTCCGCGCCGTCCGCGTGGTTCGCGCTTCAGCGCAACTGGTGGCGCGGGACCGAAGCGGTGACGCCGGCGAAGGCGCCTGTCGCAAGCGGCCATGCGGCCACCGCCGAAACCGGCGAACAGGCCACCGTGGATCTCACCGACGGCTGGCGCTACAGGGTCTTGGACGAGCAAGGCACCGACGATCCCGCGCCGCTCGCGGCCCCCGGTTTTGACGACGCCACATGGCCGATGCGGAGGCTAGACTGTTGGGCCGTGCCGGAAGAGCTGCCCTCGCGCCGCGTGCTGTTCCGCACGACGTTTCAGATTCCGAAGGCCTGGCGCCAAGGCAACATCGAGCTCTGGCTCAAGTCGTGGTTCTCCTGGACGGCCTCCGGCAAGACGCGCTATTGGCTCGATGGCCGCGAGGTGTCGCAGGGCGACGGCCGGGACGGCCTGATCGTGTCTGCCGGACTTGAAGCCGGATCAACGCATACGCTGGCCGTCGAAATCCGAGGCGAAGGGCAGGTGTGCGGCGTACGCGGCAACACGTGGCTTTCATTCACGCGCCGGCCCGGGCGCATGCTCGACCTCGCGGGCGACTGGGCCCCTTCGAACGATTATCTGCGTCCAGGGACTCCCGTGAGACTGCCCGGCGCATTCAATGCCAACCTGCTATCCCGCACGTTCGAACTCCCGGCCGATCTCAGCGGGAAGCAGGTTTATCTGCGGCTGAAAACCAGCCACGGCATCACCGGGTGTCTCGTCAACGGCCGCTACGTGCGGCGCCACCATCATGCCCTCGGCGACACGGTTTTCCTCAACATCACGCCGTGGCTTGCGGCGGGAACCTCCAACCGCCTCGAACTCCTTGCCGGCGGCCGTGGCGAAATCAAGGAAATGGCGCTCTGGGTCTACTGAAGCGTCGCGGCCTCTTTCTCCGTTACGTGAGCGGGCGGACAAGCGTTCCGGCCGTGCCGGATATGGCCTCCGCGTTCCATCCCGAAAGATTCACGGAGATCCGCTGGCGCGATTTCATCACCACCGCACCGCCGACATGGATCTTCCGGATGCCGCCATCAATTCAATGTCCGGGAGGTTGGATCTGGCTTCCATCAGCGAGTCGTTCTCCCGCAAGTACCTCACGACAACGGGAAGCGGCTCAGGCCAGATCTCGGGCAAATCGATTTCCCCGGGCAGGCCAACGGGAAAAGCCAGCCGCTCGACAGGTGGCGTGAACTGGGCGTCTACCCCGGTCTTGTTTCCCCGGGCGTCCGCCCGATACCATCCGATTCCCGGGAGATAGACGGCGTTCAAGCCGTGCAGCGTGAATCCGTTGCCGTCATCGCGCCGGACCCGTTGGTAGCACAGTCCAGCCGGGATGCCATTTGCGCGCAGCATCGCTGCGAGCAAATGGCTCTTTGCAAAACACCAGCCCGTTTTCTCCTTCAGGACTTGCGACGCCGAACAAGTGACAACCTCAGCGCCAATATCGCCGCTGTGCCCAATCCGGTCGCGCACCCACTCGAAACAGACACGCGCCACATCGACAGCCGTTTTGTGAGGGGCCGCGATCGCCCTCGACAGGTCGGCTACCGCTGGCGTCTGCCAGTCAATCACTTCGGTCGATTCAAGATATGCCCGAGTATTCATGTTGTTTCAGAAGGAACCTCTTGGCCTAGTCGTATGCGCCGGCCATGGCGATTTCCGTATCACTTGACCGTTCCGATCCAGAAGCCCCAAGGGTCGAGGACAATGCGGTCCGGCGCAGCGAAGCGCGCGCCCTGCGCAAAAAGAGGTTCCGCCGCGACCGCGCCCTTCACGTCGCGGTCGACCTTCTCGGCCGCGAGATAGGACGGCAAAGCATCCACTGGCGCCTTGAACGAGATCGTGCACGCGGACTCCTTGTCGGACCAGTTCTGCACCACGAGGACCGTCTCCCCGCCCCCTCGGCGCGCGAACGCGGCCACACGGTCTGGCGCGGTCGTGTCGAGCCAGGTGAGCCCGTCCTTTCCGTTCTGGGAGGTCAACGCCGGATGCTCCCTGCGGAGCGCGGCGAGGCGCTTCACGAAGGCATGGCGGGAACGGCCCGGCTCGCGGTCGAGCAGCGTCCAGTCCAGCGGCGTCTTCCCGAACATCGAATGCCGCTCGTCCGCGTCGGCCATCTCGTTGCCGCAGAAGAGCATCGGCACGCCGTCCAGCGTGAACATCCACACGAGCACTTGATCGACTGCGGCGTGTCCCCACTGCTTTTCCCAGCGCGGACGGCAATCCGTCGCGATATCGTGGTTCTCGTAGTGGTTCACGAATTTCGAGCCCGCCGGACACTGCTTCTCACGTTCGATCCACGAATTTCGCACACCCTTCGCGTTCAGTCCCGGAAACCAGCCGTAGTCGGCGTCAAACCCCTTGTACTGGTCGCAGACCGTGAAGCCCTCGCACAGCAGCACCGCGTGCGACTTGGTCGCCGCGTCCATCGCGTCATGCGCGTCGCACCAGAAGTCGAGCGGGATGCCGTCTCCCACGTCGCAGCGGAAACCGTCCGCGCCGTATTCCTTCAGGAGATACTTGATGTTTCCGATGAAGTACTCGCGCAGCGCCGGCACGGCGAAGTTGAGCTTCGGGAAGCGCCACGGCCCCTTCTTGACCGTGCCGTCCGCGTTCCACCACGTGAACTCGGGATGCTCCTTCAGGAACGGCGCGGTCGGTCCGCAGTGCAGGTAGACGAGGTCGAAAACGACCTGCATGCCGAGCGCGTGCGCGGCGGCGCAGAAGTCCTTCAGGTCTTGGTCCGTGCCGTATTCCTCGTCCACGTGGAAGTAGTCGGCGATGCGGTACTGGTTCTTCGGATTCCCGAAGCCGCTCCGGATCTGCCGGGGACTCCAGAACCCCTTGTCCGTGTCGGCGTCCATCTTCATCACCGGCACGAGGTACGCGATCGTCACGCCGAGGTCCTTCAGGTACGGCAGCTTCCGCTCCGCCGCCTTCAGGGTACCCTCCGGCGTGAACGCCCGCGGCTGGATCTGGTACATCACGCTCTTCGTGAACCACTCCGGACTCTTCCGCGCGTTCTGCATCCATGCGTTCGCGCCGAACACGGGAAACGAACAGCAAGCCGACAGCCCCGCCAGCACAATCACCTTGAACTTCATGTGGCGAATTTAACACTTTGTCGACAGGACGTACAAGCCGAGTCTTCGCGGCATTTTCGATCGTGTTCCAAACAGCCGTCCCTCTGTTCGCGTAATCCAATCGTGCTCCTGATCGCAATCCTGATCCCGTCTTGAAGTGATCGGTCAAGGTGGATTTACACGAACCGAAAGCGGATGCTATACTGCCTCCCGATAAGTGGGGCCGCACGCGACCGCGAACCTGACCGTTTTTTCTGGGGGGCCCTTGTGGCCGGTCAAGGACATCGACGCGCGAGGGACGCGCGGAGCACAAAAAGGGGGAAGCATGCATCTGTCGTTGAAGTCGTCGCTGGCCGTGTTTTGCGCGGGGCTGTCTGTGGCCATCGCGCCCGCCGGGGCAGCGGCCGCCACCTTCCATGTCGCGCCGCAGGGCAGCGACGCGAATCCGGGCACGCAGGCGCAGCCGCTGGCCACATTTGAGGCCGCGCGCGACGCGGCGCGCAAAGCCGGACAGGGGCCGCACACGATCAGGGCCCTGCCGGGGGATTATTACATGGCCAAACCGCTCGCGCTGGACGCGCAGGACAACGGCCTCACGATCGAAGCTGCGACCACCAACGGCACCGTCACGCTCTACGGCGGAAAGCAGATCACCAACTGGAAGCGGGAAGGCGAAAAATTATGGTCTGCGGAATTGGCAGGCGTGAAAGAAGGCACCTGGGATTTCCGGGCGCTGGTCGTCAACCACCGCTTGGGCGAGCGCGCCGTTTATCCGGGCACCAACACGTTCGACAACCTCGGCACCTGGAACCAGCCGCTGCTGCCCTGCGTGGCAGGTTTCTGGGAGCGCAAACCCACCCACGAAGAACTCACCACGATGCCCTATAAGCCGGAGGACATCCCGGCCTCGCTCGACGTGCGCAACGCCGAAGTGCGCATGTACCACATGTGGGCCGAATCGCTCGTGGGCGTGGCCAGCAACGACCTTCAGCGCCACGCGCTCATTCTGACGTCAGAACCCTCTTGGCCGCCGGGCGCCTGCAATCGCCGCAAATACGTGATCTACAACACACGCGAGGGCATGACCCGTCCGGGACAATGGTATCTCGACCGCACCGCCGGCAAACTGGTCTATTGGCCTCTGCCCGACGAGGACATGGCAAAAATCAAGATCATCGCGCCGACCGCCGAACGGATTATCGGTCTCCTCGGCAACGCCAAGAAGCCGGTCGAGGCCATCACGCTGCGCGGCCTGACGCTGCAGGCCACCACGCCGCCGCTCAAATCCGCCAGCTTCGGCGCGGGCGCCTTCGACGGCGCCGTCCAGATGGTCTATGCCAACGCATGCGCGCTCGAGAAGCTTGAGATCTGCAACGTGGGCGGCGTCGGCATCAACGCGAGCCGGCTGAACGGATGCCGAATCACGGATTGTCAGGTGCGCCACACCGGCGCCTGCGGCGCGACGATCAATGGTTCGGACACGCTGGTCGCGCGGAACCACATCCACCACCTCGGCATCTACTATCCGAGCGCCGCCGCCTCCATGCTGAGCGGCAACAAGATGCACATCTTCCGCAACGAAATCCACGATGCCCCCTACTCCGGCATCATCGGCGGCGGCAAGGAGTCCCTTTACGAGGAGAACCTGATCTACCGCGTGATGCGCGAACTGCACGACGGCGCGGCGATCTACGGCAACATGGACACCTGCACCATCCGCGGCAACGTCGTGCGCGACGTGGTTCAGGTCGGTTCCGGTTTCGGGGCCTCCGCCTACTATCTCGACGAAGGCGCAAAAAACTGCATCGTCGAGCGCAACGTCGCGATCGGCGTGCCGATGCCGACCCACAACCACATCACCCGCAACATCACGGTGCGGAACAACGTGTTCATCTCCGACACCGACATGACCGTCTCGTTCCAGCGTTCCGTCGGCTGCTCCTTCGAGGGCAACACGCTGTTTATTCCCGGCAAACTCAACGTGCGCCAGGCGAACGGCATCACGTCTTGGAAGGGCAACGCGATCTACCGCGAAGGACTCGCCAAGGACGGGAAACCGCAGGCCTTCACCATCAGCGACACGGTGCCGGCCGAGCCTGTCCCCGGCCGCAAACCCTATCCGATCGACGCCGAGCGCGTAGCCGCCGCGCCGACGCTCGACGGCGAGATCAAGAACGGCGAGTGGCCCGGCAAGCTGCTGACGCTGGACCGCGAGCCCGCGCGCTACTCTGTCGGCGGCTCGCCGACGCTGGTCAAATTCGGCTACGACGACCAGTGCCTGTATGTTTCGGCCAACGTCACGATGTTCAGCCCCGCAAAAGTCAGCACAAATTCGGTCTGGGGCAAAGACGACGGCGTGGAGATCTGCATCGCCGGCAAGACACCCGAAGGCCAGCCGGCGACCTTCGTGATCCGCGGCTTCGCGGGCGGCGCGCTCCTGAGCGCAGCCGATGCGGGCGCGCCGGCGGACGCCGCCGCACGGCTGGGCAAGGAGACGCGCTTTGCCGTCAAAGCCGTCGGCTCGGGCGCGGCGCTCTTCGGCCGCGGCTGGCGCGGCGAGTGGGCCATTCCCTTCGCGGCGCTGGGCCTGAAACCGGAACCGGGCCTGAAGGTCGGCTTCAACGTGGCCGCCTTCTACAGCGAGTTCGGCGAGTGGCACTGCTGGGAAGGCACGCAGGCGGAGAACTGGAAGCTGGAACAGGCGGGAACGCTGCAACTCAAATGACCGTTAGATCGTATGCCATGAAAAACAACACGTCCGGAATCCTCCTGACCGTCACGCTGGCGACCTTATCCCTCGCCGCCTGCCGACACCTTCTGCCGAAAGGCGGCACCCGCAACACGGCCGGCGACACCGCGGCGCTCATCTTCTGCGTCGCGCCCGACGGAAACGACACGGCGGACGGTTCGCGCCGTGCACCGCTCGCCACGCTCACGGCCGCCCGCCAAAAGATCCGGGAGCTGAAACGGGCAGGCGTGCTGCCCAAGGGGGGCGTCACCGTTGAACTTGCCGCCGGACACTACGCACTGACCCGGCCGGTGGAGCTGACGGCCGAGGATTCGGGCACGGCGGAGTCGCCGGTCACCTATCGCGCCCGTCCGGGAAAACACGTCGTGATCAGCGGCAGCCGGACCCTCTCCGACTGGAAGCCCGTCACGGACGCGGCCGTGTTGGAACGGCTCGACCCGGCGGCGCGGGGCAAGATTTTCCAAGCGGACCTCAACGCGCTGGGCATCACCGAATACGGCGACTTGGATCTGGATGCGGCATGGGAACTGCAACACGCGCTGTCTGTGGCCGACAATCAGAATGAGGATGAGATCGGGAACGCGATGGCCAGCCACGAGGCGGTCAAGAGCGGGCGCACCGTCTCGCCGCGCCTGGAGCTGTTTTTCAACGGCGCGCCGATGGAGCTTTCGCGCTGGCCCAACGAGGGCTTCACAAAGATCGGGACGGTGCTGGGAAAAACCGAGATCAATGTCCGCGGCGTGATCGGCTGCAAAGAAGGCCTTTTCACCTATACGGACAACCGCCCCGAGCGTTGGCTCAAGGAAAAGGATGCGTTTGTCCGGGGCTACTGGTTCCGCGACTGGGCCCTGCAAACCCACCGGATCGCCGCCATCGACACGGCGCAGCGGACCCTCGCCGTCGCGCCGCCCTACCACTTCTACGGGTATCGGGCGGGACAGTGGTTCCAAGGGCTCAACCTGCTGTGTGAAATCGACATGCCCGGCGAGTGGATGATCGACCGCGAGGCCGGAAAGCTCTACTTCTGGCCGCCAGCCCCCTTGGACAACAGCCGCGCAGAGGTTTCGATGGCCGCCGGCCTGTTTACGCTGACGGATACCGCCTACGTGACGCTCAGCGGGTTCACGATGGAGAACGCCCGCGGCACCGCCGTCTCCGTCCAGAACGGCCGGCAGTGCCGCGTGGTCGGCTGCACGGTCCGGAACATGGGCAACCACGCCGTGACCGTCGTCGGCGGCCAGGCGTGCCGCGTCGAGGGCTGCGACCTCTCCGGCATGGGCGGCGGCGGCATCTACCTGCTGGGGGGTGACCGCTCCACGCTCACACACGCCGACCACACGGCGGAGAACAACCACATCCATCATTTCGGGCGCTGGGACCGCATGTACCGGCCCGGCATTTTCATGAGCGGCGTCGGCTTGCGCGCCGCACATAACCTGATTCACCACGCGCCGCATTCGGCGATCCTGTTCGGCGGCATGGAGCACCTCTTCGAATACAACGAAATCCACAACGTCTGCCAGGAGTCGCACGACTGCGGAGCCATCTACGCCGGGCGCAGCTGGTGTCTGCGGGGAAACGTGTTCCAGTACAACTACCTTCACCACCTCTGCGGCAAAGACGGCGGCGCGTGCAACGGCATTTACCTCGACGACGAATTCTCGGGCGCCACCGTGCGCAACAACCTTTTCTATCAGGTCTGGAAGCCGGTCTTCATCGGCGGCGGCCGCGACAACGTGATCGAGAACAACGTGTTCGTCGATTGCCCGCACGCCTTCCACCTGGATGCCCGCGCGCTCGGCTGGGCCGCACCGTATGCTGAAGCGCGACTCAAGACCTGTCGCGAAACCGGCGTGCTGTGCGGCGTGAAGATCAAAGAGCCGCCTTTCGTCACGCGCTACCCGCAAGTGGCGGCGATGCTCGACGACGAGCCGGCGAAACCGAAGGGCAATGTTGTTCGGCGCAACATCTTTTGGCAAGGCCAAGGCGAGAACCTGCGGCGCGTGTCAAAAGGCCAGCCGATCGGCCAAACGTGGTGGAAGCACATCGAGGACCGCGCCGAACCGCTCGTGACGTTCGAAAACAACCTGATCAACGAGGATCCGAAAATCGCCGATGAAAAGAAGGAGGACTTCCGCCTGCGGGAGGATTCCCCGGCCTGGAAACTCGGTTTCCAGCGGATTCCCTTTGAAAAAATCGGGCTCTGCCCGGATGACGGACGCGCGACCTGGCCGGTGACCCATGCGGTCACTCCCCTGCCCCCGCTGCCGAAACCGTAAAACATGCGTAAACCGGTGATCCTCTTTAGCCTGCTGTTCTGCGGCGTGATTGGCGCCGCACGTGCGATCTTTGCGGCGGTCGACGCACCGCCTAAAATGTGCTGGGCGCATTATGTCGGCTGGGGGTTCGACCAGATCAACGGCTATGACCGGGCGGCGCTCGATCCCGTCTGGAACGCGCAGCGCTTCAACGACCGCTCTCTGCTCGGACGCCACGCCCAGACAGACGAAGGCGTCGGGGAAGCGACCAAGCTCCAGGTCCGCACTGCGATCCAATACGGCGTCGACGGCTTCTGCGTAGACTTGCCCATCCGCGAGGACTGCCGGGAGACGTTCTACGCCGACGCCATGGCCAGGTTCCATCGCGCCGCCGAAGGCACGCCCTTCAAAGTGGCGCCCTGCGTCGACGGCACTGCGCCTTCGCCCGACGTCATGGCCCGCGCTTTCGCGTCCTATCTGGAGCGCTGGGGACGGCACCCCAATACCTGCCTCGTCGACGGCAAACCCGTCATCTTCATCTACAACAGCCGGCCGCGCACGCTGACCGAATGGCGGCAGATCATCGGGTCGTTGAAAGACCGCGGGCTCGCCGCCTACTGGCTCGTTCAGCCGATGGGCGAAGGCACGCTGTGGGAAGATCCGCAGACACTGGCCGGCAATCTGGCCGTGTTCAACGGCTTCTACGATTTCGGCATCAACGGCTTCTCGTCCGCGCAGATGCTGGAGCGCCTCGGCAACGGCAAGCGGGCGCTGAGCCGGCACCGGCCCGGCGGCCTGCTGGTGGCCGGCATCACGCAGGGGTATCTCGGCAACGCGAACAGCTTCTACCGTCCTTACCTGAACAGCGGCACGTTGCGCGACACGTGGGAGGCCGCGTTGGCTTCAGGGGCACCATGGGTCTGCCTCACGACCTGGAACGACTACGTCGAGCACACCCATTTCGAGCCTTCGGCCGTGAATCGCGACACGCTGCTCCGCATCAACCGGGATTACGTCGCGCGCTGGCGGCACGAGCAGGTTCCGCCGCGCCCCCCGCAAGTCTTCGTCAGCTACCACGAGGAGTCCTGCCTCGGCGACGACTGGACTTTAGAGGTGGTGAGCCTCGCCTACACCACCGAGCCTGCTTCCGTGCGCGTCCGCCTGCTCGACGAGGCCGGCCTGCCGTGCTTTGAGCCTGCGCCCATCGAACTGCCCCGCACAAATCTGACCGCCGTGACGCTGCGCGTGCCGCAGATCGGCCTCGACGGCAAGCGGCTGTTTCGCGTGCAGGCGCAGCTCGCAACATCCGCGCAAACGAATGACTGGCGCGACCTCTACCCCGTGACCTTGCGCTGCGGCCACCTCGAAAGCCTGCGCACGATCCGCATCCCCTTAGACAGCATCGTCGCCGCACAGCCGACGCTCACCCTGCGACGGGACGGAACCAACCGCACGGCGCTCGTCCGCTTTGACCGCTGGAACATGGCGGGACACCTCGACCTGTTGCGCAACGGCTGGCCCGTCGCGGAGACCGAACTCGCCCATAAAGGCGCGCCGTCGGTCGCGGTGCGGCTGCCGCTCCCCGCGACCGACGCCACCCCCTCGGACGTCTACGTGGCCCGCTACAGCACGCTCTCGGGCGACGTGTGCTGGAGCGCTCCAGCGCACGCAAAAAGCGACCGGCCCACCGCAACCCACGCGTGCCCCGTCATCGTAACCGGCGCGGATTTCGACGAGGTCTGGTGGGCTGATCGCGTCTCGCGCTTCGCGCACCCTCGCGTAGAGTCCCTTACGCTCGACGCGGACGAAACCTACGCGCTCACATACCCGATGACCGAAGGCGCGGGAACAGAACTGCCATCCGTCTCCGGCTGGCAAACGCCGCTGCTGCTCGGCCGGCGGCACACGCACATGCAGACAAGCGGCACATGGCTCCCGCAGTGGACGAGCGACGCCGCGCGCGCGGCCCTGCGTTTCGGCGGCGGTGACGACTGCGCCATCCTGCCCAGCCGCTCCATGCCTTACGGTTCCTTCACGCTGGAAATCGTCGCGCGCCCGGATGTCATCGGAAAGGCCATGTCGCTCTTCTCCGACGCCTGCGGCGTTTCGCTCACACTGCAAGCGGATGGCCACCTGCGCGTGGCGCGTCGCAAAGCGGCCCTCACGTCGCGCGAGGCGTTGAGCGCCGGGCGGTGGGTTCACCTTGCGGCCGTGTACGACGGCGAACGGTTGCGGCTCTATATCGATGCAAAGCCTGACGCCGAGGTTTCCTCCCAAACGCAGGTCATGCGCATCAATTCGTTGCCGGTTCTTGGCAACAGCACCGCGTTCGATGCGGGTTTCCAGGGCTTGCTCGGCGGTTTTCACCTTCAGTGCGGCGTGCTCACGCCAGAGCGATTTGTGCTGAGCCGTCGCCAGGCGCAACCCTTTCAAACCTCGACAAAGCCATAAAGTTAAGGACACCTATGAGAACCACGCCCGTTGCCCTGACCCTGATCGCGGCCGCGACCCTTGCGGCCACCGAACCGCAGCAAGCGCCGAAAGCGACGCCCTCTCAACCTGTCCCCTCCGCCCGTGTCCTGCTCTGGCCGGACACCGCCCCGGCGGGCGACGGCACGCGGGAGAAGACGGACGCGTCCATCAGCGTCTACCTTCCGCCCAAGGCGCAGGCCACCGGAGCCGCGGTCGTGATCTGTCCGGGCGGCGGTTACGGCGGGAAGGTGCTCACGCATGAGGGCTCCTATATCGCCCAGTGGCTGAACGGGCACGGCATCGCCGGCATCGTGCTCGACTACCGCCTGCCGCGCCGCCGCCACAGCGTTCCGCTCTCGGATGCCCAGCGCGCCATCCGCCTGGCGCGGGCGAACGCGGGAGCGTGGAGCCTCCAGCCGGACCGCATCGGCATCATGGGCTTCTCGGCGGGCGGGCACCTCGCCTCCACGGCGGGCACGCACTTCACCGCGGGCACCCCCGGTGCCGCCGACGCCGTCGAACGGCTGAGCTGCCGACCCGATTTCATGATCCTCATTTACCCCGTGATCCGGCTCGACGGACAAGGCCATAAAGGAACGCGGGCCAACCTGCTCGGCCCGGACCCCAAACCGGAACTGCTCGCGCTCTACTCGAACGAGCGGCAAGTCACCGACCAGACCCCGCCCGCCTATCTGGTGCACGCGCAGGACGACAAGGTGGTGCCGCCGCTGAACAGCGCCTCCTTCCGCGACGCGCTGAAGGCGCACAACATTCCCGTCGAGTACCTCGAGTTGCCCTCAGGCGGCCACGGCCTCAACGGCTATAAGGGCCCGATGTGGGACGCGTGGCAGAAAGGTTCGCTCGAGTGGCTGGCCAAGACGGGGTTCCTCGCACCCAAGAAATAAAGCCCGCCGCACGCGGGGGAATGGCGCGAACGTCGCACGCTGACATCGCGTGACGAAGCAACAGGGAAGTTAACCATGACCAAGTACTGTATCGTCGTTCTGACGGCGCTGTCTGCCGGGCTCGCGGCCACGGCGGGACAAACCGTTTCACTCCAGAACCAGACGCTCCGCGCGGAATGGGACGCCGCGAGCGGCGCGCTCATATCGCTGAAAGATCGGGGCAGCGGCCGCGAATGGCTCGACCCGGCCGTCGCCGCGCCCCTCTACACCATCACGTTGGCGAATGCCGAACGGACGATATCGTCGGCGCAGGCCGCATCCGTGCGCATAAAACCGGGCACCGGCACACTGGCCATCGAGTGCGTCCACACTGGCCTCACCGTAACCTGCGAATACCGGCTCGATCCTGCGTCGTCCTGCGTGCTCGGCCGCATCGCGGTCCGCGCCGACACACCGGTCCGTCTCGCGGAGGTGCGTTTCCCACTGGTCGCGTTGAAACTCCCCTTCTCCGGCGACGGGGGAAATGACCGTCTCCTCTTCCCGGAGTGTGACGGCACACTGCTGATGAATCCCGAAAAAAACAGCCCCAACCGGGCCCTCCACTATCCCGGTGCCGCGTCGCTGCAACTGATGGCGGCCTTCGATCCAGGGGCGGGGCTTTTTCTCGCTGCGCGCGATTCCGCGGGACACACCAAGATCTTCGGTTCCAAACGCAGCGGCAAGGGGGTTGAACTCAGCATCGCCCACGTGCTGCCGCAGACGCCCGTCGCCGAGTGGCGTCTGCCCTACGACGTGGCCGTGGCCGGACTCGCGCCTGCGGACGGCCTCAAGACAATCACATGGGAAGCCGCGGCCGATCTCTACCGCACATGGGCCGTCCAACAGACATGGTGCCGACAGACCATGGCGCAACGGGTCGCCTCCGGCGACATCCCGAAGTGGATCACAGAGCCCGCCCTGCTCTTCACCTATTCGCTGCGCGGCGAACGCAGCGACGGCACGTTCGGCGACCGCCGGTCCTCTCTGGCGAATCAGGTTCAGCGCTGGAGCCAAGCCGTCGGCGCGCCGATCACCACGCTGCTGATTTCGTGGGAAAAACTCGACACGTGGACCACGCCCGACTACTTCCCGCCGCTCGGCGGCGAACCGGCCTTTACGGAGATGATGAAGGCACTTCACGCGCAGGGCGGACACACGATGGTCTTCCTTTCCGGCCTGCACTGGACGCTCCACAAAACGCTGAAGGGCCAGGCCATCGACCAGGAGGAGGCGTTCAACCGCACCGGCCGCCCGTGGGCGATCAGCGACGCGCAGGGGGTCGCCTTCACGAACGGGACGCCGGATAAAGGTGTCGGCCAAACCGCCACGATCTGCGCCGGCACGCCACTGGCCCGCGAGATTCTGACGGGCACGTCGCAGCGCTGCCAGCAGCTGGGCATCGACTGCGTACAGGTCGACCAGATCGTGGGTGGCGGCATGAAGGCGTGTTTCCATCCGGACCACCGTCATCCGCAGGGCGGCGGCGCGTGGTGCAGCCAGGCGCTGTACGGCATCTTCGGGGAAATCCGCAAAACAGGCCGGAGCCGCGACCCGAACTTCGCGTTCTCGATCGAGGAGCCGGGCGAATATTACCTGCCGTTGCTCGACACCTACCACGCGCGCGACCTGCATCAGGGCCGCTGGCCGCGTTCCGGCGCGGGCGTGCTCGGTGTTCCGCTCTTCACGCACGTTTATCACGACTATCTCGCGGGCTACGGCAGCGAGGGCTGCTACGTTTCCGAAAAGCCCAGCCGCCTCGCGCTCTATCAGATCGGCATGAACTTCGTCTGCGGCAAAATCCCGGCGGTGGCGCTCTGGACCCGCCGGTGCGAGCCGGAGAAAGCGGACGCGGCGCAACTCCGGCTGCTCAAGGCGCATCTCGATCTCTGGCGCGGAGCCGCCGGGCCCTATCTCAATTTCGGGCAGCGCGTGGCGTCTCCCGACCTGAACGTGCCGATGCTCGAGATGACCTTCTCCGAAAAAGACGGCAAGACCAAGCGCGCGCTTGCCGTGCCGTCGGTGCTGCACGGCACATGGCGTCTCGCCGACGGCCGCACCGCCACGCTCTTCGCCTGCATCGCCGACCAGCCGGCCAAGTTCGGATTCGGCCAAGAGCAGATGACCTTGCAGCCGGGTGAAGCGGCGATCCGGGAACTCAAGCCGGACAAGCGCTAGAAGTTTTGCATGGCGGGCGGCGGAAGCTGCCGCCCGTTTTTATATGCGCTGGCTGGCCTGTCGCTTTTGCGCCTGACCCCATTGACGCCCACACGGCAGGCGTGTAAGCTTCACCCATTACTCCACCATGAATGAGATCCCTCAGATTCGTTTTCCCGCCGAATGGGAGCCGCAGAGCGGCGTCCAGCTCACCTGGCCGCACGCCGACACCGACTGGCGCGACCTCCTCGACGAGGTGATCCCTTGTTTCGTCGCGATCGCGGCCGAAATCGCGCAGCGCGAAAAGCTGCTGATCGTCTGCCATGACATCGACGCCGTGCGCCGCTCGCTCGGAGACGCCGTCCGCCCCGACAACGTCCGCTTCCGCGCCATTCCGTCGAACGACACCTGGGCGCGCGACCACGGCGCGATCAGCGTCTTCGCCGACGGCCAGCCCACGCTTTTGGATTTCACCTTCAACGGTTGGGGCATGAAGTTCGCCGCGCATCTCGACAACCAGATCACGCGGCACCTGGTCGGGCAAAACGTCTTCGGCCCAAACGTCCGCTGCCGCGACATGCAGCATCTCGTGTTCGAGGGCGGCAGCATCGAGTCCGACGGCCAAGGCACGCTCCTGACCACGGAGGAGTGCCTGCTTTCGCCGAACCGCAACGACCACTTTTCAAAAGAGGAGTTAGAGGCGTTTTACAAAGCAGCTTTCGGCGCGAAACGTCTGCTGTGGCTGCGCCACGGCTATCTCGCGGGCGACGACACCGACAGCCACGTCGACACCCTCGCGCGTCTCTGCAACGCCGACACGATCGCGTATGTCGCGAGCGACGACAGCACCGACGAGCACGACGACGCACTGAAGCAGATGGAAGCGGAGCTGCGGACCTTCCGCACGCTGGACGGCAAGCCCTACACGCTGATCCCTCTCCCCATGGCGGACTGCGTGATCGACGGCGGACAGCGCCTGCCCGCCACCTACGCCAACTTCCTGATCGTCAACGGCGCGGTGCTGATGCCGACCTACGGCTCGCCGAAGGACGAGGCCGCCCGCGCCCAGTTGCAGAAGGCGTTCCCGGGCCGCGAGATCGTGGGCCTCGGCTGCCTGCCGCTGATCAAGCAGCACGGCTCGCTGCACTGCGTCACCATGCAATTTCCGGAAGGATTCCTGAAATGAAAATCGGAATGGTCCAACAGGCGAACACGGCCGACCGCCGCGTCAACATCGACAAGCTGAAAGCCGGCATCCGGTCCTGCGCGGCGCAGGGCGCGCAGTTGGTCGTATTGCAGGAGCTGCACAACGGCCTTTACTTCTGCCAGACGGAAGATCCGGCGAACTTCGATCTGGCCGAACCGATTCCCGGTCCCAGCACCGACGAGTTTGGCGCCTTAGCCAAAGAGCTGGGCATCGTGCTCGCGCTCTCCCTCTTCGAGCGCCGCATGCCGGGGCTCTACCACAACACCGCCGTCGTCATCGAAAAAGACGGCGGCATCGCCGGCAAGTACCGCAAGATGCACATTCCGGACGATCCGGCCTACTACGAGAAGTTCTACTTCACGCCGGGAGATCTCGGCTTCACCCCTATTCAGACCTCCGTCGGGAAGCTGGGCGTGCTCGTCTGCTGGGACCAGTGGTACCCGGAAGCCGCGCGCCTCATGGCGCTCGCCGGGGCGGACCTGTTGATCTACCCGACGGCCATCGGCTGGGAGAACACGGACGGCGAGGACGAAAAAGCCCGCCAGCGCGAGGCGTGGATCATCGCGCAGCGCGCGCACGCAATCGCCAACGGCATCCCCGTCGTCAGCGTCAACCGCACGGGCTCCGAGAGCGATCCGTCGGGCGAGACCAACGGCATCCGCTTCTGGGGCAGCAGTTTTGCCGCCGGACCGCAGGGCGAGTTCTTGGCGCAAGCCTCTGCGGACAAAGAGGAGTCGCGGGTCGTCGACCTCGACCTCGGCCGCACCGAAACGGTGCGCCGCATGTGGCCTTTTTTCCGAGACCGGCGCATCGACGCCTTCGGCGACCTGACGAGACGCGCGCGGACTGACTAGAACGCCGCCACGTTTTTCCTGGGACTCGAGACGCGGCCTGTCGGCGGCGAACGCCAATCTTTTTTCTTTTGCATCGACATGTTTCTGCCGAAGTGCTTCAATCAAACCATCCTTTTCAGTGTGCCGTTTTGCCGAGCGCCGGGGGCTCCGTAAAGAGATTCTTTTTCTGTCACGCAACAATCAAGACAAGAGAGGAGCGGAGAGATGAAAGGAAACATCAAAGTGCTCACCGTGTTGAACGACCTGTTGGCGGACGAGCTGACGGCCATCAACCAATACGTGGTCCATGGCGAAATGGATGAGAACTGGGGATACGGCAAGCTCCAGAAGCTGGTGAAAGGGCGGGCCATCACCGAAATGAAACATGCGGAAAAGCTGATCGAACGCATCCTGTTTCTGGAAGGCACGCCGATCGTCAGCAACCTCAACAAAATCCGCATCGGCGCCGACATTCCCAGGCAGCTCGCGAACGACCTCGCATCGGAGATGGACGCGGTCAAGAAGTACAACGCCGCGGTAAAGGTCGCCACCGATGCCAGCGACAACGTCACGAAAGAACTTCTGGAGTCGATCCTCAAAGACGAGGACGGCCACGTCGACGAGCTCGAAGAGAAGCTGGACCAGATCGGCCAGATGGGCATCCAGAACTTCCTGGCGTTGCAGGCGGGCGAATAGCCGCGCCCCGGCCCGTCCGCGGCGCGTGAATGGACGCGGGGGAAGTGAGGGGCGCAACGAAAAAGCGCCGGAATCAGGGCTCAGGCCTTCGGCGGTTCCGTTTGAACGACCTTGCTTTCGTACTTCCTGATCCGCTCCTGCAAATCCAGCATTAGGGAGGTTTGCCCCGTTTTTTCCGCCAACGTCAAGGCGCTGCGGGCCGTTTCCAGCGCCTGAAGATACTGTCCCGCTTCGGCATACACGAGCGCCAATGTATCCAAGATCGCGGGATTCGGCGATTTCATGAGGAAATACGCTTTTTTCGCCAGCTGCATCGCCTCCTCGACATTCCGCAATTGAGGCTCCGTCGTGGTGGCGAGGACCCTCGCGATATCGCTCATCAGGTCCACATCGCCGGGCGTCGCGCGCAGATCTTCGCGCCAACGCGCGATCCGTTCGGCCATGGAGGTCGCCCAAACGGGCTTTTGGACCGTGACCGACGGGGGTGCCTCGACCGGCGCGACCTCCTTCTTCAGCGTGGTGCCCGTGCTCAAAATCTCACGGATGACCGACAGCAAGGCCTCATTGTCGGCGGGTTTCTGGAAGAACGCTTTGGCGCCCATGCGCAAAACCCGGTCGCGCGCCAGACACGGGTCGCGGCCGGAAAGCACAATCACGGGAATCGTCACGGTGGTGGCCATGCCACCCAGCCATTCGAGAACCTTGAAGCCGTCGCCGGCGGGAAGGCCGATGTCGAGGATGATCAGATCCGGAACCGTCTTGGACGCCTGCGTGAAAGCGGTCGTGCCGTCTGCGGCGCAAACGACTTGGTACCCGTTCGCCCTCAGCCGCACGGCCAGTCCCAACATCTGATCCCGGTCATCCTCCACAATCATGATCGTTTCAGCGCTCATTCTTCATCCCTTCTTTTTCAAAGCAAATGCTGCACCCAACGCTGCACCTCTGCCATATTCATTTTGCTGAGCACGGGAATGGCCGTTCCGGGGGTCTCTCCCTCAATCCCCTCGCGCTCGCCGACCATCCCCGTCACGACCACGATCGGGATCGCCGCGGTTGCCGCGGTCTCTTTGAGCCGGCCGATGATCTCATGCCCGTTCATTCCCGGCATCTGGATGTCGAGGACGATCAGATCCGGCAGCTCTTCCCGGAGCGCGGCGAACAGCTCAGCCCCGTTTTCGGCCGTCCGGATGCTGGCGACTCCCAGCGCCGTCAAGAATCTGCGGAACAGTCTCAGACATTGCTCGTCGTCATCGACGACCATCAACCGCTTCTGCGCCAACAGGGACCGCTCGGACACGGCGGCGGCCGCCGCGCGGGCCAACACGCCGTCCGCCGTGTCCGCGTCCGGACGGGCCACAGACACGCCATAGGACAACGTGCGGCACAGATCCGGCGCCACCCGGAAACACGCGTCCTTGGCCAAACGCCGCAGGTGATCCCTCACGCATGCGGCCAGCGGTTCTCCCGCGTCGGCCAACACGACGAACCGCGATCCCGCATAGGCTGCCGCCGTAAACCCCTTCTCCCGGGCCGCGGGCAGCAACGCTTCCCACACCGGCCGGACCGCGTCGAAGGCGGCATCCGCATCCACCACGACGGCCGAAAAAACCTCGCCGTCCTCCTTCGCCTGCGTCAGGCGCGCGCGGAGGAAGGACAACACCGCCTGCTCGGGGATATACGCCGGCACCGTGAAACGGAACGTGCTCCCCTCGCCGACGCGGCTCTCGACCCAAATCCGGCCGCCCATGCGCGAAACGAGATCGCGGCAAATGTACAGCCCCAGCCCGAGGCCCATGCGTTTCTGGTCGATGTGCCGGCCCACCTGATAGAGGCGCTGGAAGACGCGCTCGCAATCCTCGGCAGCAATGCCGCAGCCGGAATCGGCGACCGTGATTTCGAGCCAAGAGGTGCCCATGCCCAACGGCGCCAGGCCCTCCGTCCCGCCCGTCGCCGACAGCGGCCCCTCGCCTTGAGGCAACTGCTCAGAACGCCTCGCGCTCACGCGGATCGTTGACCCCGCCGGAGAGAACTTGATGGCATTGCTGATCAGATTGACGATGATCTGCTGAACGCGCTGGGGGTCTGCATAGGCGGCGGGAAGCCCCTCCTCCACTAGGCTCGACAGAGTCAGGCCTTTCGCGTGCGCCTCGGGCCGTTCCGTATCCAGCGCGGTCGCGATGCTTTCGGCAAGGCTCATTTCCTGGGGAGCCATGACCATCTTGCCTGACTTGGAGCGGGTCACATCCAGCAGGTCGCCGATCATGGCCTGAAGCTGTTTCACATTTCTGAGGGCGATGCCAAGATATTCGCGCTGCTCCTCGTTGATCTCGCCCGCGAGGCCGTCGAGCAGGATGGTGACGTACTGGTAAACGGCATTGAGCGGCGAACGCAACTCGTGCGAAACGCGCGAAAGAAACTCGTCTTTCATTCGCAACTGCGCCTCGCTCGCGCTTTCCAATTCGCGCTGCGAATTCTCCAGATCCGTGTCATCGCCGCCCGGCATGAAAAAGCCCCCTTTCTGCGGATGCAAGAATACCGCTCACTTTGACAACAAAAGAATACCTGCCTTTCCCGGGCTAAACAAGAAAAACTGACGCCAAGACGCCGCGCGGCACCAGAAGCGCAGAAACCAAGCGCGCCGGAATCTAGACGAAAAAGCCGGGTTTCGCGTCGCCGACATCGGGCGCGCCATACAGCTTCTTGGCGCAGTCGGGGCAGAGGCTATGGCTGAACTCCACGCCGGCGTGCTCGCGGATGTACGATTCGATCTGTTGCCAATATCCATGGTCGTTCCGGATCTTCTTGCAGGAGCAGCAGATGGGCAGAAGGTCCTGCAGCGTCTTGATCTGCGACAGCGCCTGGCTGAGCTCGGCGATCACCCGTTCGCGTTCGCGCTCGGCCGCGGCCCGCGCCGAGAGATCGCCCAGCACGCAGAGGTGGCCCCGCAACTTGCCGTGCCGCCCGTACAGCGGCACCCTGCGGATGCTCACGTCGAGCTGGCCGCACGAGGTCTGAAGCGTGGCTTCCGTTTGAACTCCGCTTCCGTCGTCGGCATCCCTGGCCAATGCGGGAAAACGCGCCTGAAGGTTCTGGAGCGTGACGGGGCTCTCCTCCAAGTCTAACATGCGCCGGGCCGCGGGATTGATATCCACCTGCCGCCCGCTTTCATCGAAAACGATCATCCCGTCCGGCATCCGCTCGACCAGCACTTCCCGGCCGATCGGCACGAGATCCAGCAGCTGGAAACGGGAGAAATCCCAGGCGATCATCAGCCCCGCGAAACTGAAGCCCATGGCCGAGACGTCCATGCCGCCGACCCACTCCTGCCCCGCCAGGTACACCACCCCGCTCGCCAGCGGAAAGACGCCGCTCAGCATGAAGACCACATACTGCCGCCGGATCGACCGATCTGCGGAACGGCAGGCGTTCGCAAAGACGCCGTAGCCGAACAGGGTCAACGTATACGTGTACGCGCTAATGAACCAGAACACGGGGCCCCGGTGATAGACCAACACGTTCATGCCCTGCGGCCCCGGCGAAAAACCGGTCCACTGCGCGTGGTGCCATTCGTTGGTCCAGACCAGCAAAAGCGCCATGGCCGGCATCAGGAGCAAAAACGCATACATGCCGCGCCGGATCAGGCGCGTCTGATGCGTATAGGAAAGCGCAAAGAAAAACAGGAAGCTCCCGATGAACACCAACCCGACATACTCCATCTTGGACCAGAAAATCTTGGCCGCCACGCCGACGACCGCGGATTCAACCGCCGCCGCCGTCGTCCAGACCGCACAGGCGGTCATCAGTCCGATAAAGGCCCTTCCCCCCGGTTTATCGCGGCGTTGCCACCCCAGGAAGGAGGTGCAGATACACAGAATAGCGCCCCAAGAAAGAATCACCGTTTGCGGATAAAAACTATACATTTGGGTGTCATCCAGAAGAAAAACGCGCCTTGTGACAGAAATGTCAGAATTTGATAGCCTACAGGAGCGCCGCTCGAACCTGCAACCGTTTTCTGTCACGCATGGCGCGAGGATGGCAAATCTGGTATCGTAAGCGCATGGCTCTCGACTTCACACGCGGCAGCGCCCGGCTCCGTTTCAGGATCAGCCTCACGCCCGTCCGACTCGGCGGGGCCTGCGTCTTTTTTATGGCCGCGCCGTTGCTTCCGGCTGCGCCTCCGCCGTCCGCCGTCCGCGACGTGACGTTCACCCACATGGCCGACGCCTCGGCCGGCGAATGGCTGGGCGACGGCCTGTTCGTCGCCGCGAACGACGAGGACAACCTGCTGCGTGCCTACCGGTTTCCGGAAGGCGGAGCGCCGGTCGCCGCGTGGGACGCGGGGCCGCACATGGCGCTCCAGAAGAAATCGCCCGAAATGGACATTGAGGGCTCGGCGCGGATCGTCGACACACTCTATTGGATCACCTCGCACGCGCCGAACAAAGCGGGCAAGCCGCGCCCCAACCGTAAACGCTTTTTCGCGACGCGCGTCGCCGTCACGAATGGCGTCCCCTCGTTTCAACGCGTCGGAAGCCCCATCACCACGCTCTTATCGGATCTCGACCGCGACCCGCGCTACGCGTCTTTCGGCCTGTCGGAGGCCGCCCTGCGACCGCCCAAGACGCCCGGCAGTCTCAACGTCGAGGCGCTCTGCGACACGCCCGCGGGCGGTCTGTTGATCGGCTTCCGCTCGCCCACGCCGGACGGCAAGGCCCTGCTCGCGCCGCTGCTCAATCCGGCCGAAACCGTGGAGGGACAGCCGCCGCGCTTCGGCGACCCGCTTCTGCTCGACCTCGGCGGGAACGGCGTCCGGTCCATGATCCGCACCGACGGCCATCGATACCTCATCATGTCCGGTTCGCCGCTCAGCGGCGGCGCCCCCCGTCTCTACCGATGGGACTGGTCCGCCAGGCCGCAAGCCGACGAAACGCTGGCGAAGATGCCGCCCGATGCGACACCCGAAGGAATGGTCGCGGTCCGATCCGACGGCGCGCCCGCCCTGCTGGTTCTCTGCGATGACGGCACGCGGCTTGTGGACGGAGTGCCCGCCAAAACGCACCCCGTCCCCGCGCGCCGCACCTTCCGCGGATTCATCTTCCGCACCCGCTGAACCGTGCTTACCTCAGGAAGCCGCGCACACGGAAAAAGCCGCTCGTGCCGACGCCGTCGGGCGCAAACCAGCAGCGGTTGGTCGGCTCGTTCGGGTGGTCGATCGCATGCAGGCCGTTTGTGGTCCACGCGGGACTGTCCAGCACAGGCGTCAGGTCGATCGCGATGCCCACGTAGGGAACCGTCGAAACCAGCTGCTTCGGGATATCCACGACGGGCGCGTTCGTGAGGCAGAAGATGTTCAGCAGCGGCGCGTTGGTCTCCAGGTTCGGCCCGAAGGCGTAATCGAAGCCGTTCTGCACGCCGTCCGCATTGTAGTCGTTGGTGAGCGCAGTCGGCAGATCCATGCCCGGACAGTAGTTCTGAACCCATTCCTCAAAGCTGCCGGGCGGAGGGTCGTCGTCCGCGATGGTTGCCGTCACCTGCTGCACGCCGAACTCCTCGCCGTTCAAGACCGAGCCGATGTCCACGATCACCGTCTCGTTCGTTTCATCGATGAGGTCCTGCACCGCCGTGAGGGCGAGCGTGCCGCTCAACGTATTGGCCGGGATCACGATCGCGTGCGAAACGGCGGAGGCCGTATAGTCGTTCGTCTCGGTCGCCGTGCCGGACAGCGCGAGGTTCACCACCACCGGCATCGGCGAGAGCTGCGACAGCGTGGCGGTCACGATCGCAACCGCGCCGGCCTCCGCCATCAGCGGGCCGGTCAGGCTCAGCGAGACCCACGGCAAGACCACCGTCGTCTCGCCCACGGTCCCGTATTCCTGCCACGCGGCATTCGCATAGCCCCGGACGCGGTAGGCGTACACCCCGTTGGTCCGCGCGGGCACCGCATAGGAGGTCCCGACGACGTTGTTGGCCAGCGTGGTCCACGCGCCATAGCCGCCGAGCGTCACGCCCGCGACCGCGATGTCGTCGACCGCGACGCCCACTTCGGGAAAGTTATACCAGCCCGAACCGAATTCGACATTCAGCACGAAGCGGATGATGCAGGCGTCGCCGATGTTGATCCCCTGGGCGTTCAAGGCGCTGAAGTTGTACGCGTATTGGGTCCATGAGTTGATGTACCCGCCATACGTGCCGAGGGTCAGCCACGTGTTTCCGCCGTCATTCGAGATCTCGCATTTGAGCGACCCTGCTGCGGAGTCCAGATGCGACACGAGGTGGAAGGAGAGGGTTGTTCCGGACGTCACGGTGAACGGTTTCTGCAGGGTCAGGGACTGCACCGGCGGGTAGAAGCTGCCGGCGGACCAGCTGAAATATTGGAACAGGTAACTGAAGGACCCCGTGCGGCTGCCTGCCGAGCTCCGGCGCGCGCCCCCGGAAAGGTGCCAGGCGTCATACATTGCCTCTTCGTCTTCCGCACCGTCGGAGAGGCCGGTCAAGACTGCCGGCAACGCCTCTTGGATCTCATACTGCGAGGCCTGAGAAGCAGCCGGCCACGCGACGGTGTGCCCGGTGGTGTAGACGGTCTGGTTCGTCACGGTCGTGCGCAGCGTCTGGACATCGAAGGTCATGGACGATGCGGCCGCCGAGAAATTGGTGACGCGCAGATACGAATAGGAGGATACGCCGTTCGTGCGGGAGTAGAGGGTGGTTGACTGGTAGCGCATCGCGTTGGCGGTGGTGTTGCCCGTCTGGTCGCGGAAGCCGCCGGCGAGCCCGCTCGTGCTGGTCCAGACGTCGCCGGACTCGGACATGATGTCGGTCGGAGACTCGACCAAGCCGAGCGTGTCGTCGCCGTCCGCCTCCTCGATCTTGACCAGCGGATGCGGCCACGTGCCCAGGTCATTGTTGACGCTTTTGCTGTCCACGTGGGAGATCAGCACGCCGGGGAAGATCGAGGCCGTATCGTTGTCGAACCCGGTGTTCGCCCGGTTTTCCAGCAGGAAGTACTCGCCGTCCGTCATCCCGTCGCGGAGAAGCAGGACAGAGGGATTGTCCTCCACGCGGGCCAAGGTCGTGCGCGGCAGGGAGTGCGCGACGGCCGGTCTCACGAAGCCCAGCATGTATTTGGAGTGCGCGCAGAAGTGCGCCGGCCGGTTGCCCAGGGAACCGTTCCAAGAGCCGTACGCCATGAGGCCCCAGTCGCCGACGCCGTCGGTGGTCGCGCTGTAGTCGTAGAGGTCGGTGAGTCCGAAGAAATGGCCCATTTCGTGGCAGATGACACCGATGCGGATGATGCTGGTGCTGCTGGTCGCGCCCCGCAGCGCGGGTTCCGTGTGGCACCGCCGCATTTTCACGCCGTCCTTCGTCGCCGTGGAGACCATCTCGCCCTGCTTGGACCAGATACAGGTCGCCGGATTGCCCGTGATCTCCTGGCCGTGCCCGGAGTGGATCACGGTCAGACAGTCGACCCAGCCGTCGCCGTCAGAATCGCCCTGCGCGAAATCGAAGCCCGCGGTATCCGCCGCGTTGACGGCATCGACGATCATTTGTTTCCAGTTGGTATCTTGCGTGCCTCCGTCCGTCCCGTAATAGCTTTCTCCCTGCGGCAGCTTGACCCACGCGGAGACGACCGACTGCACCGTGAGTTTGCCGTAGGAGACTTCCGAATAATAATCGCGCACCGAGCCGACGGCGCCGTCCGAGGTGTGGCTGACCTGGTTGAAGAGGTTTGAATACTCGCTCACGGCCACGCGGCCGTACGACGCGTTCACGGTGCTGCCCGACGTGTTCCAGTGATTCGAAAAACAGGCGAGCAAGACCACATTGCGGATCGTCTTGGTTCCCGCGACCGGAATTGGCTGCGGCGGCGGCACCGGCGTTTCCACGGGGTCGGGCGTTTGGAGCACGCCGGGGACGACCGCGGGAACCGGCAACACCTCCGGCACCGCCTTCAGCGACTGCCGACGCGTCTGCAGTGCGGCGCCGAGCGCCGACACCTCAAGCCTGCGGCTTCCCGACAAACCCAAGCCCAGCGGATCGGACGTGCCGACGCGGGCCTCGGGGACAATGACGTATGAGGCCCTTCCAGCATCCGGCCGCGCATATTTCCAGAAACCGTCAGAGGCATCATGGAGGACCGGATATCCGGCCGCGGTTTCCGTCCAAGAAAAGAATTCGTCGCCGCGCAACTGCAGCCGGAAGGCCGACCCGTCCGGTTGCCGCACGTCTTTCCCGTCCGGGCAAGCCGGCACGGCCGCGGCCGGCGGCGGCATCAACAACGCGAGCGCCGCCATTCCCGTCAACAGGCCGCGCACGGCCTTTTCAAAGGAGCCTGTTCCCGCCCCCCGCCTCAAGCGCAAACTTATGAGGATTGTCATGTCGCCCTCCTTGTGCCCCGCGCACCTTCGCCGTTTCAGATGCGGAATTCCCTCGCACCACACGTTTTTGCCGTCATTATTTTCCTTCTCCCGCACCCCTTGTGTCAATGCTGAATCACGACGTCGGGACCCTTGACGCGCCCGCTCTTTGTTTGATATAAACCGGTATACAGCTATAAGGGATTGGTATTTATTCGCGCGCGGGGCGATGGCGGAGAGGGGCTGAGGCCGGAACGGCTTCCGCCTCCGGGAGACGACCGGCCGACGAGGCCCTTTCACATTCAACCGCTCAAAACAGGAAGGACGGGGATCCCATGCGAAACCTCTTTTTGGCTTTCACCCTGTTGGCTTTGACCGGCCTATGGGCAGCGCCGCTTCCGCCGGCGCATCTCGGGCCGCCGCTGCAGCCGCTCCACGCGGTGACGAACCGAGGACACGTCGGGATTTCGAGTCTGGCGGTCTCGCCCGGCGGACGGCTCTGGGCGACATGGTATGCGGGCATCACGCCGAACGAGGATGAGAACAACTACGTGGTGCTCTCCACCAGCGGCGACAACGGCAAGACGTGGAAAGAAGTGCTGGTGGCGGATCCCGACGCGGGCGGGCCGCGCCGCACCTTCGACCCGGAGTTGTGGATGGCGCCGGACGGCACGCTGCGCTGGTCGTGGACCGACCGGGTGATGCCATACAACAACGTGGCGTCCGACGCGCTGTGGATGGTGACGCTCAGCGATCCCGAATCCGAGCCCCCGGCCAACCCGACGCCGGAGTGGATCGCCAAGGGCGTCATGATGTGCAAACCGCTCGTGCTCTCGACGGGCGAATGGGTGCTGCCCGTCGCGGCGTGGTACGCGGACCCGAGTTCCGGGATGGTGGTTTCGGAGGACCGGGGCAAGACGTGGCGGGTGCGCGGAGGAGCGACCATGCCGAAGGAAGACCGCCTCTTCGACGAACACATGTTCATCGAGCGCAAGGACGGTTCCCTCTGGTGCCTCTCGCGCTGCAAATCCGGCATCCGCGAAGCGGTCTCTCGGGACCGCGGCAAAACGTGGTCGCCGCTGGCGCCTTCGAAGATCAAGCACACCTCGTCGCGGTTTTTCATCCGCCGCCTGGCCTCCGGCAATCTCCTGCTGGTCAAGCACGGGGCGGTCGGGACACAGACCGGACGCTCGCATCTGACCGCGTTCCTCTCGAAGGACGACGGGGCGACGTGGGAAGGCGGGCTGTTGCTGGATGAGCGCAACGGCGTGTCGTATCCCGACGGGCAGCAGGCGGCGAACGGCCTGATCTACCTGACCTACGATTTCGACCGCGTCAACTCGAAAGAAATCCTTTTCGCGACCTTCCGCGAAGAGGACGTCCTGTCCGGGAAGGCCGTTTCCCCGGACACACGTCTGCGCCAGCTCATCAGCAAGGGCAGCGGAGGATCGCGTGCGGCCGTCAAGCCGCATGCGGATGGCAAGGCCCTCGCCGCCGGCGGCTCCGGAGCGCTGGACGCCGCGCCGTGGGAGACGCTGCCCCTGAAATCCGGCGCGAAACTCTTCACCGACCGCAGCTACGTGTGCGCGGACGGCGAGGTGCCCCCGGCATTCGAAAAGGCCGCTTTCGTGCGCGTGCCGCTGACCGGCAAAAAGACGCTGCGTTGCGCGCGCGCGGGCGTGGTGGGATTTCTGACGCCGACCGCCGACCGCAACAAGGACTCCATGGCCGAGGCGCTGGGCGCGCAGGGGTTCAGCAAGGTCGCCCTGCCCGAAATCAGGCTCTTCAATCCGCAGGCCACGCAGAACTTCTGCACCTTCTATCAAAAGGTCTGCAAGAAAGGTGAAACGATCGCGTTCGGTCAATGGGCCGTGCCGGTTCTTTTGCCATAACCCGAAAGAACGCGTTGTTGGGAGAATGACGGGATCGAAGGAAATGAGGTCGATGTGGCGGAAGCGTTGAGCGATATTGCGTACAGGCTCATCACAAAAAAGCTCGTTGCGTCCGAGCTGGTGGCGGGCCAAAAGATTTCGGAGCAGACCATCGCCTCGGAATGCGGCATCAGCCGCACGCCCGTGCGGGAGGCGATCCGGCGCCTGACCGAGGAGGGCCTGCTCTACCAGATTCCCTCCAGCGGCACCTATGTGGCAAGCCTCGACCGGTACCAGCTGAGCGACGCCTACGAGGTGCGCATGGCCATCGAGTGCTTTGCCATCGACCGCGCCACCCGGAACCTCACGAAGGACAACCGGCAAGAGCTGCGCCGCCTGTGCGACGAAATGCACGCGATCATCGTGAAGCTCCGCTCCCAGAAACAGCAGGTTCTCGACGGTCCGCCGCTGGTGGCGTTTCTGACGGCCGATCTGACGTTCCACCTGCTCCTGCTGAAAGCCGCCGGCAACCGTCTCGCCCTTAAGATCGTAACCAACGCCTACCAGCGCAACCACTTCTTCGGCCACCACAGCCACCGCCGCGACCTCCACCATCTCGCCTGGGTGTGGCGGCACCACGCGAAGATCGAACGCGCCCTCCGCCGCAGCGATGCCGAAAGCGCCCGCGGGTGGATGCGCGCCCACATCACCCGCAGTCTCGCCGACGCCCTCGCCGCGTTCGACAAGGCCGCGGCACACGTGGCCGATGCCGGCCGCGACCCCGTGGACGACGCCCTCGCCCAACTCACCACCCGGTTAGCCTAAGTCCCGCCCCGTTTTCCAACCTGGCTCGCCTCGGGCTTTCTTTATGAGAAATGCGGACAACTTGCCAAATTGGCTCAGTTTCTGCTAGTATTACCGATATCTGAACTCGGTCTTTTGATGAAGGCACGTTCCATATTATTAGCCTTGCGCAGCATCCGCACGCAATTCGGTTTGGTCTCGGCGTTAACGCTTCTGGGGTTACTCAGCGCGTTCTATCTGGGTGGTCGCTACATTCTGGTCCAATTGATCCGCGATACGGAGCAGGAGATCCGGGCGATCGGCACCGACATTAAGACGATCGTCTATGCGGAACTCGAGAAGATCCAGCAGACCGCGGCCCAGTCAGCCGAGGTCGTGTCGCGGTCCGACGGCGAAATCACGCATGAGTTTCTGATGACGCAACTCGGTTCCTTTTCCAAGGCCCCCCCCATCCATCTGGCCATCGCCATCGGCGCGGACGGTGCTTTCATCAAAGGCTGCGCGCTCTTTCCCGGCGAACCGCCCCACGTGGTCGACACGCGCGAAATCCAGCCTTATTTCGCGTCATCTTCGCCCCTGCGGCCAGCCCTCCGCACCGGGAAAAGCGCGCCTTCGGGCATCATTGTTTTCCGCGGCCAGCCCGCCTTCTTTGCTCTCGCGCCGATCAAAGCGGCGGATGGCCAGACCAAAGGATTTATCGCCCTCGGCTCGCTTCTCCACAACAACGCCAGCCTGCTCAGCCGGATTCACGCCGCCACAGCCGGCATGCAAGTCGCCCTGACCGCCCCGTCGGCCACCCCGGCCACAGCGACAGCCGCGTCCCTGCCGGCCGGACCGACACCGGTTTTCCACGATGTCCTGACCTATCCTGCCGGCGGACGCTGGCATCTGGGCGAGAACACCTTCGAGGCGGTGATGCCCGTCAGCGACCTTCTCGGGCACGAAGTGTCCGCCATTTCCATCCGTCTTCCCGGCTCTTTCTCCTCGCTCGCCAGCATCGCGCTGGGGTGGCTGACGACGTTCATCGCGTGCGTGGGCATCGTGTTCGTGTTGCCCATTTTCTGGTTCCAGACGCGCATTGTGCTGAACCCCCTCACCACGCTCATCGCACAGATCCGGGCCATCGGCGAACACCATCTGGATGGAGACTGCGAAGCCCTGAGTTGGCCGAAGGACGACGAGTTCGGCGTATTGGCGAGAAGCGTAAACGAAATGTTGGCGGCCTTAGCCCGCAAAACCAGGCAAAACACCCTGGCCGAGGAGCACCGGCACGCTCTGATCGCGGGCATGCCCGACTGCCTGTGCGTCTTCGACTCGCTGGCAAACCTGGTCACCATCCACAAGCAGCCCGATTACGCGCATCCGATCCCCGGCCTGATCGCCGGGCGGCCCCTCTCGCCGCCGCTCTTCCCCGACTCCGACTGCGAAGCGTTCCGCGAAGCCGTCACGGAGGTTTTCCGCACGAAACGCATTCAGATGGTGATCCTCTCCTGCCGCGAAACCGACGGCTCCTACCGCCATTTCGAGACGCGGATCAGCCGCATGGACGAGTATTTCACGCTGGTCGTGCTGCGCGATGTCACCAAGGAATGGCACGACCGCGAGACGAGGGAACAGGTGGAGGAGCGTCTCGCCAAAATCCAGAAAATGGAGAGCCTCGGGACGTTGGCGGCCGGCATCGCGCACGACTTCAACAACATCCTTGCCATCATCCAGAATACCGTGGAGGTCACCTGGACCCAGCCGACGGAAGGCGAGAGCGAAGCGGTCGGGACGATTCGCCAGGCCACCGGCAAGGGGGCGGCGCTGACGCGCGAGCTCATGACCTATGCGGGCCACACCCGCATCGCGTTCAAGCGGGAGGACCCCAACAACGTCATCCTTGACCTGGAAAAACTGATGAACGGCGTCATCGCGTCGAACGTCATTCTCGAATTGAAGCTGACCCCCAGCCTCCCCTTCGTCGATGTCGACCCCCACCAGTTCTGGAAAGTCATCATCAACCTGCTCAAAAACGCCTCGGAGGCCATGAACGGCTCCAGCGGCCACATTCGCATCAGCACCTATCCGTTCACTCTGACCGCGCAGAGCGCCGGCGACTTTTTCAGCACGCACGCGCTTTCGCAGGGAGACGGCGTGGTGTTCCAGATCGACGACACCGGTTCGGGCATCCCGAAAGAAGTGATCGACCGGATGTTCGAGCCCTTCTTCTCGACCAAGGCCGTCGGCCGCGGCCTCGGCCTGGCCACCGTGTTCGGCATTGTCGACGTTCATAACGGCGGCATCGCGATCGCCTCCGAACCGGGCAAGGGCACCAGTTTCCGCGTCTGGCTCCCGGTTGCAAAAGCCTCGGACAAGTCCTTCTCCTCGGCGGCGGCCGTTCCGGCGGCCGCCGGAACGGGGGCGGTCCGGCCACCGCCGGCACAGCAGACCTCGGCCCGCCCCTGTGTCCTGCTGGTCGAAGACGACCGCGCCATCCTGCAGTCCACCATGGTCGTGTTGCGTTCCCTCGGCGTGGACGCTCTGGCGGCGGCCAGCAAGCGCGAGGCCCTGGCGCTTTTCAGAAAGCATGCGGAGTCGGTCAACCTGGTCCTGCTGGACGCGCAGATCGGCACGTTCGACAACGTCCGGCTGCTCGCCACGCTCCGGTTGCGCAAGCCCGGCGTCCCCGCCGTGATCATTTCCGGACACAGCGAAGAGCGAATCCGGACGATGTTCGAATCGGAGGCGTACAACGGCTTCCTCAGCAAGCCTTACACCCGCAGCGAACTCAAAGAGATCCTGATGCGGTTCGTCGGCCTCAAATGATCTTCTCGGCCGCCTTGAGCCACGCCCGCGGATGCACGAGAAAGAAATGGCAAGGCCGCCCGACCCGCACCGCCGTCTCTTCCTGCAAGGCCGGATTCAACGGATTCAACACCGCCACCAGCACCTCGTTGCCCAGCATCGCGAACGGCAGGACGCCCCGGATGTGCACGAACGCCGATGCGAGCAGCGAAACGCAGGCCGGCGGCACCTCGAACAGCTCCAGCGGGATCGCCGGCAGCTCGCTCGCCCGCTGCATCGCCTCCATCAGCTTGTCCGTCAACTCCGGGTGCTGCTCATCCACCAGCGCCAGCGCCGAAATCAGCATCGGCGTGTCTGCCACGGGCCGATCGGTCAGGATGTGCAGCACGTCCATGCACAGCTCTTTCGGCAGGAACTCGCGCTCTTTCCACAGCCAGACCAGATCCATCTCCGCCGTGGACGCGGCGCGGGACAAGGCGTGGACTTCCAATCCCAGATCGGAGGCCGTGGGGGTCTCGGTCTGCCCCGGAGCCACCGGCACGCCGGCCCCCAGCCCTTGGACTTCTCGGTGGTACTGGCTCTGGAGGATCTGGCCCTGGATCACCTCGGCCACCCGCTCCACGGCCGCCCGCGCCGGCGGATAATCCGAGTGGGCGCTCAAATAGCCCGCGATGACCTGCGCGTTATCGTAATCCTTCTCGCTGAGCAACGTGTCCGCCAGCCGGATCAGGCAGTCCCGACGCTTCTCGTGCTGACCGGTCTGCTCATACGCGACCGACAAAAATTCCAGACTCGTCCGGTCGCCCGGCATCGTCTGCAACATCTTTTCAAAAAAGTCGATCGCCTCAATCATTTTCGGGTCTGGCTCGGCCATAAAAAATTCTCCCGATTTAAATGAAAGCAATATCCGTGCCGCCCTTCGCGCGGGCGGCGCCGTGCGACGCGAATTGCACGGCCGTCCAGGTTGGCACCCTTTCTGCTTTAAATTAGTCACGGAGATTATGTCATGCCTCAGCCGGTCCACTATCCGAGTTTTCAAAGCGCGCTCGTCAAACGCGGTGTTCTGACGGAAGAACAGCTTCAGAACGCCCTGACGGAAGCGGGCAAGGTTCCCCTTGAGCGTTACCTGACGCAAAGCAAGCTGGTGACGTCCGATGCCTTGACGCTCACGATCGCGGCGTATTTCAACATGGCGCCGATCAGCCTCCCGACGACGCTCATCGCCCCCGCCGAACTTTTGGAACTGGCTCCGCCGCAGCTCTGGACGCGACTGAAGGCCCTGCCGCTCATGAAACTGGGGCGCCGGCTCACCGTCGCCTTCGGCGACCCGTTCGACCTTTTGGCGCAGGAAGAGGTGGCCCGCAACACGCATTTGGAGATCGTTCCCCTTGTCGCAGCCGAAAAAGAGGTCGTCGACGCGCTCGGCCGCATGCAGGCCCGCAAGGATGCGGAAAACCCCGGTCTGGCCATGGAAAACATCATGAAGGCGCAGGACGCCGACATCGAGTTCTCCAGCGAGCCGCAAAAGCAGGAAGAGAGCATCGACCGGACGCTCGAGACCGCCGAAGAGGCCCCCGTCATCCGCATGGTGAACATGATGCTCGTCGAAGCGCTCCGCACCGGCGCGAGCGACATCCACTTCGAGGCCATGGAAAAGAGCTCGCGCCTGCGCTACCGCATCGACGGGGCCCTCATTGAACGCCCCAGCCCCCCGAAGTCGCTCCACAACGCCATCGTTTCGCGCATCAAGATCATGTCCGATCTCGACATCGCGGAACGCCGCAACCCGCAGGACGGGCGCTTCAAGATCAAAGCGCTCAAAAAAGAGGTCGATATCCGCGTCAGCATCCTGCCGACGATCCACGGCGAAAAAGTCGTGATGCGGACCTTGGACAAGACCAACCTGGCCCCCAGCCTGGCCGCCCTGGGACTGGACGATTTCGCGTATGCGGCCATGCGCCACGCGATCGAGCAGCCGCACGGCATCATCCTGGTGACCGGCCCGACCGGCTCCGGCAAGACCACCACGCTTTACTCCTGTCTGCAAGACCTGAACCAGCCGGACGTCAACATCGTCACCGCGGAAGACCCGGTGGAATACCAGCTCCCCGGCGTCAACCAAGTGCACGTGAACCAGCAGACCGGGCTGACCTTCGCCTCGGTCCTGCGTTCCGTGTTGCGCCAAGACCCCGACATCGTGCTCGTGGGCGAAATCCGCGACGGCGAAACCGCCGACATCGCGGTCAAGGCCGCCCTCACCGGACATCTCGTGCTGAGCACGCTCCACACCAACGACGCCTCCGGCGTGATCGCCCGCCTGATCGACATGGGCGTGCCGCCGTTCCTGATCGCCTCCTCGCTGATCCTCGCCCAGGCCCAGCGCCTCTTCCGCAAACTTTGTCCCGTCTGCAAGAAACCGGCCGACGTCAATCCGGAAGTGCTGGTCGCCAACCAGATCGATCCCGCCTTCTTCGCGGGCGCGACCATCTTCGAGCCCGGCGGCTGCGGCAAGTGCAACGGCACCGGCTACAAGGGCCGCGGCGCCATGATGGAAGTGCTCCCCGTGAGCGAGGCCATCCGCAACGCGACCGTCAAGGGCGCGACCTCCGCCGTCCTGCGCGAGATCGCCGTCAAAGAGGGCATGAAGACCCTGAAAGAAGTCGGCTTGTTGAAAGTCAGGAACGGCGCCACCTCGCTCAACGCCGCGCTCGAAGTCACCGGCAGCGAATAATCCGCACGAAAGGGTTTTCTCATGTCAGAACCGAAACTCAAAGTCGCCCAAGTCCGCGTCAGCGGCGTCAATCAGATCCTAAAACGCGAGCTGATCCCCTTCACGCGGCAGACCGCCAGCATGCTGAACGCGGGCATGTCGATCCTTTCGTCGGTGTCGACGCTGGAGGACCAGTGCGCGCACGCCGGCTTCAAGACCGTGCTCAAGCTCTTGCGGGAGAACATCGAAAGCGGCATGCCGTTCTCCGACGGCCTGCGACATTTTCCGCAAATCTTCGACGACATGTACGTCAACATGGTCGCGGCCGGCGAGAAAAGCGGCCAGTTCGCGCCCGTGCTCAAGCGGTTGGCCGTCATGCTCGACTCCTCCGCCCGGCTGATGCGCAAGGTCAAGTCCGCCATGACCTACCCCACGGTGGTCCTCTCGATGGCCATGATCATCGCCGGCGCCCTGATCACCTTCGTGGTGCCGGTCTTCGCGGCCATGTTCGCGGACTTTGGCTCGGCGCTTCCGGGCCCCACCCAGTTCCTGGTGAACATCAGCGACTTCATCCGGAGTTACTGGTATCTCCTGCTGGCCGGCGTCATCGCCGGCGTCATCAGTTTCAAGAAATGGCGCGCCACCCCGGCGGGGCGCTACAAATACGACCAGCTCATGCTCAAACTGCCCATTTTCGGCGAACTGACCCAGAAGGTCTCCGTCGCCCGCTTCTGCCGCCTGTTCGCGCAGATGCTGTCCAGCGGTGTGCCGATCCTGGACGCCATGATGGTCGTCGCCCAGTCCATGGGCAACAAGGTCATCGAAGGCGCCATTCTCTCGGCGCGCAGCGGCATCGAGCAGGGCAACACGCTCAGCTCTTCGCTGGAAGGGAAGCCCTGCCTGCCGATCCTCATGATCCGCATGATTGCGGCCGGCGAAAAGAGCGGCCGCATCGACGAAATGCTCGAAAGCGTGGCGGACACGTACGACGACGAGGTGGAAACCACGCTGTCCTCGCTGACGTCCCTGATGGAGCCGCTGCTCATGGTGTTCCTCGGCGTCATCATCGGCGGCATCGTGGTCGCGATGTATTTGCCCATCTTCAAGCTCGGCACGGTCGTCAACAATTGACCATCCTGACTTGCAAGAGCAAATGCACGCAAGCGATAGAGCGGTGAGATGATTTTCATGCGGCGTTTTCCTCGAAGTAGCGTTTGACCTTCTCCTCGGCGGAGAGTCCGTCGAGGATTTTGCGGGGGAGG
>Ga0209098_1000040_pt1 | contig 128843 bp, 98 predicted proteins | sample AD_JPNHW1_MetaG_FD_184429 | JGI IMG/M metagenome (GOLD analysis project Ga0209098, IMG submission 184429) | Active sludge microbial communities of municipal wastewater-treating anaerobic digesters from Japan - AD_JPNHW1_MetaG (SPAdes) (version 2) | ecosystem: Engineered > Bioreactor > Anaerobic... | reverse complement strand
ATGTCATCGCCTTTATATTTTCAGCACGATACATTGTGGCGAACAGGTTCTGTTTTTTTTGTGAATATTCAGTGTTGAAACCGAAAAATGAAATATTTGGAACATTGATATAATCAGCAGACCCTAAGTAGGCATTCGGTATTTAATTGCTTCTTCGGCATTAGGTGCGGCTTTTCGAATAGCAGCTCTTATTTCATTTAAAATATTTTGAATGTTTTTTGGAAATCCGGCAATATATTCATCAATGTTTTTTGGAATTTTATTTTCGACTATCATACGAAAATTATTGTTCCATTATTTTTAGGAAGTACAAATATTATTCTAATAAAAACCGAATGGGAAGATTGAATTGCACACGTACCGGTTTTCCTTTCTGTTTGCCCGGTTTCCATTTAGGCATGGCTTTAATTACTCTTACTGCTTCTTCATCACATCCACCGCCAATTTTTTTAATGGCATGAACATCAGTTATCGAACCATTTTTTTCAACAATAAAACTTACAATAACAACACCCGTAACACCTGTCTCTTTTGCGAGCTGAGGATATTTAATATTTTTAGCAAGCCATGTATACATTTTTTCTTCGCCACCCTTAAATCCCGGCATTAATTCAACAATAGTGAGAACAGGAGCTTCCTGTTTTGAATCGCTATCCGTGTTTGTTTGTTTCGTTTGCGACATTGTACCGAAACTTAATAAACATAATATAATGATGAGATTTGTTTTCATGTTTGTATCAAATAGGGTAAATAAAAAATTATAATTATTTATCAAAAGTAAATTTTATTTAAGTTCAACCAACCAAATATTGAGATTACAAAATAAAAAAAACCTTCTGCTTTGCAGAAAGGTTTTTCAGAAAATTAAATTATCAATTAATCGAGTAAACGTTTTTGTCCTTCCAGGTGCATTGTCTCTTCCACGTCCTGTGTGCATTCCATGCATCCAAGGTATTTGCCTTCAGGGCTGCGTAAAGCAAAAAACTCAATAAGGATTTTGTGAGGTTTTGCTTCTTCCTTTACATGCATGTCAATCCAGAAGCGTGCTTTGTCGCGGGTGCCGGCTTTCATTTCCGATACTATTTTTTCTACTTTATCAAGACTTGATTGAGGGTGGCATTCCCTAAAGTTCAAACCCATTGAGGTTAATGGCCTTTTAAAAAGCCTGTATTCATGTTTATTCCATCCTATTACTTCGTCGTTTGCATCAATCACGGTAATTTCAATAGGAATATGTTCAATTATAGCTTTTACTATTGGTTCATTCATCAGGTCTATCATGTTTTTATGAGTGTAAGTTTAGTTGAAACAAATATAATTAAGATTTTATAAATAGGAAATTGGTTAGAAACGGTTTTGAATTTTTAAATAGAATTACATATTCAAATTTTAATTGTCACTCAGAGCCGGACACAGCGAGGGCATACGTGTTGTCGTCCGTGTCGAAGAGTGACATATATCGGTCGACTTCGACACGATTCTCCTTCAGCGACTTCCGGATAGGAGAATAATGTCATTTCAGGAGAATTGGCTCAGTCTGACTGTTAATACAATTATACTCGTTCTTATCAGGTTTGCAAAAGCAAAACTGTTTAGAACGAGTTATACCGTACAGAAAAAAATATTTTTGCAAACCTTTTTTCTGTCGGTATAAATTTGAATGAATTCAAAACAGTTTTTAATGATGAAAATAAAAAACCTTTCCGTTTTACGAAAAGGTTTTAAATTGTCGGGGTGAGAAGACTCGAACTTCCGACCCCTTGCACCCCATGCAAGTACGCTAGCCAACTGCGCCACACCCCGAAAAAAATACAATAAAAGAACTTTAAAAAAATAAATAAAGGTACGCTAGCCTCCCGATAACAATCGGGATGCGCCACACCCCGAAAAAAATACAATAAAAGAACTTTAAAAAATAAATAAAGGTACGCTAGCCTCCCGATAACAATCGGGATGCGCCACACCCCGAAATTTCTAATTGTCAAATAAGATATTTGTCTTAGGCAAACACTTTCTTCTCATTTTTTATTTTTCAAACAATACTAAAATTATATTCGTAATTGTTTGAAATTTTAAAAATCGTGCAAATATAATATTAATTTTATTAGAATTCTTTATTTTTTTATGACTTCATATTTATATATTTGCTACTATTTTAGAAACAAAAGTATACTTTTAACGTTGCACTTAAGTTTAAAATTTAGATTATGCGTAAGTTTTATTTGGTTTTATTAATGATTACCAGTTTAACGATTTCAGGGTTCTCTCAGAAATTCACTATTAGCGGGTACGTTAAAGATAAACAAACAGGGGAATATTTATTTGGTGCAAATGTGTACCTTAAAGAGAATATGAAAGGAGCACAAACCAATCAATATGGATATTATGCCATTACTGCCGATAAAGGTTCATATACCCTTGTAGTGTCGTATATGGGATATGTTGAACATACTGAAACACTGGAACTCAAGGAAAATAAAAAAATAAATATTGAACTCGATGAAAAAGTAATTACAAAACAGGAAGTGGTAATTACAGGCGAAAAAGATGATAAAAATACTTCGAGCGTCGATATGGGGAAAGTGCAAATGGATGTAGAAAAAATCAAGAGTCTTCCTGCATTTCATGGGTGAAGTGGATATATGAAAACCATTCAGCTTACTCCCGGAGTACAAAGCGCCGGTGAAGGCAATAGCAGCTTTTATGTAAGAGGAGGTGGCCCTGACCAAAACCTGATTTTACTGGATGAAGCGGTAGTTTATAATGCCTCGCATTTGTTTGGGTTCTTCTCTGTATTCAATGCCGATGCTGTAAAAAATATTGAATTGACTAAAGCTGGAATGCCTGCAAACTATGGAGGACGACTGGCTTCGGTTCTTGATATTTCAATGAAAGAGGGGAACAGCCACGATTACCATGTTGACGGAGGAATTGGATTAATATCTTCAAGGCTCACAGTACAGGGACCTGTAAAAAAAGATACCAGCTCATTCATTATTTCTGCAAGAAGAACATACATCGATCTTTTGATGAAACCATTTATCAAGAAAACATCGGCATTCAAAGGTACCTCATATTATTTTTATGATTTGAATACAAAGATTAATTACAGGCTTTCTGACAAAGACCGGATTTTCCTTAGCGGATATTTTGGCCGTGATATTTTTAGTTTGAATCAAAAGGATTTAAGTTTTAAAAATACCATCGAATGGGGAAATGCAACAACATCATTCCGTTGGAATCATGTTTTTGCTCCTAAATTATTTTTGAACACCTCGATTATATACAGCAATTACCAGTTTGAAATGGGCGCCACGCAAAGCGATTATGATATTAAACTTTATTCAGGTGTAACCGATTATAATGGAAAACTTGATTTCTCTTATTTTCCAGATAGCCGTCATAAAGTAAAATTCGGCGGAAATTATATCTATCATATTTTTACTCCGAATAATGCAACTGCCAAAACCAGCGGTGTTGACCTTGACCTTGGCGATGAAGTAAGATTGTTCAGCAATGATGTAGCAATTTATGCAAATGATGAATGGGATGTAAACGATAAAATAAAAATTAACGGAGGTTTGCGTTACACGTACTTCCAATTCCTCGGGCCGTTCGACCGCTTTATTCTTAATTCATCAAACCAGGTCATTGATTCAATACATTACGGATTATGGGAAAATATAAAAACTTATAACCACCTGGAACCACGACTTTCCATGCGTTATGGTATAAATGAAGTTTCATCAATCAAGGCTTCTTTTTCACAGAATTATCAGTACATTCATCTTGCTTCGGTTACAGCTGTTTCATTACCTACTGATATTTGGGTGCCCAGCACCGATATTGTGAAACCACAATTCGGAACGCAATATTCATTAGGGTATTTCAGAAACTTCAGAAAAAATATGTGGGAATCTTCAGTAGAGGTTTATTATAAAGATATGAAAAACCAGATTGAATTCAAAGAAGGTTCGCTACCCGAAGACAATATTAAAAACAATACAGATAACAATATGACTTTTGGAAGAGGATGGTCATATGGTGCAGAGTTTTTTGTTAATAAAAGAACAGGTCAATGGACAGGGTGGCTTGGTTACACATTATCATATACCAAAAGAAAATTTCCTGAAATCAACGGAGGTAAAGAATATTGGGCAAAATACGATCGCCGTCATGATGTGTCATTTATTTTATCGTATGAATATAATGAAAAATGGACATTCTCGGCAATATGGGTTTATGCTACAGGAAATGCAATGACGCTTCCTATTTCCCGATATGTTATAAACGGAGCAATAGTAAGCGAATACGGACCTAAAAATGATTACAGGATGCCAGCATATCACCGTGCTGATATTTCGGCCACTTATACCGGTAAAAAACATAAGAAGTATGAATCGAGCTGGAATTTCTCGATTTATAATCTTTATAACAGGTACAACCCATATTATATTTATTTCCAGACTACAGGAACTGTTGCTGAATATCATCTTGAAACACAGGCAAAGCAGGTTTCTCTTTTTCCTATCTTACCTTCAGTTACATGGAATTTTAAATTTTAAATTTGTTTAACAATGAGAAAAATAGATAATATATTTACTTTAATATTTGTAATGTTTTCATTATTCATATTTGATTCTTGTGAAAAGAATATTACAGTGGATGTTCCTGAATCAGAAGAAAAAGTGGTTGTTGAAGGCTCAATTGACTTAAATGGTTATGCAATGGTATTCCTTACAAAAAATTTACCTTATTTCGGAGTCATCGATTCAACAATGATCTATAATTTAATAATACAGGATGCAACAGTAGTTGTTTCTGACGGTATCATAAATGACACTTTGCAAAAAACTTTTAATATGAACTATTTTCCTCCAATTTATTATATAGGAAATAAAATAAAAGGAGAAGTTGGGAAAAGATATTTTCTAACGATAAATGCAATGGGGAAAACCTTTACTTCTGAAACAACAATTTTGCCTCCTCCAATATTAATAGACAGTGTATGGTTTAAAGTGGAACAGAATCAGGATAGTCTAGGATATGTATGGAGCATATTTAATGATCCTCCTGAGCCGGGTAATTTTTATAGGTTGTTTACAAAGAGAATATCAAAAGACAGTGTTTTTTGCCCGATATTTTTCTCTATTTATGATGATAAATATTTTAACGGGCAGCAATTTCAGTTTTCAATGATGAGGGGTGCATCTTCATTGGGATTATCGGAAGAAGATCCTGAATTTGGTTTTTATAAGATTGGAGATACTGTGATCGTGAAATATTGTTCTGTTGATAAACCGTCTTATGATTTCTGGCGTACTGCTGAGGGCGAAATGTATTCGAGTGGAAATCCATTTATGACCCCTTCACAGATAGTAACCAATATTGTAGGTGGTGGTCTTGGCGTATGGACAGGTTATGGAGTTTTTACCGATACTGTAATTTGTAAGTATTAAAATCATATTTTTGCAGTAAAAAAATTATGCAAGAGAAAATTGAAAAAACAAAATGTTTGATTATTGGTTCGGGACCGGCAGGGTATACTGCTGCTATTTATACTTCACGTGCCGACCTTAAACCTATATTGTACCAGGGAATACAGCCGGGTGGGCAACTTACCATTACTACAGAAGTTGAAAATTTTCCCGGATATCCTCAGGGAATAACAGGACCGGATATGATGGAAGACTTGAAAAAACAGGCTGAACGTTTTGGTGCAGATATACGCTGGGGTTCGGTTACGAAAGTCGATTTTTCTAAACGCCCTTTCATTATCAATACCGATGATGAAAAAGAAATTCATGCCGATACAGTGATTATTGCTACCGGAGCTTCTGCAAAATGGCTGGGTATTCCTTCAGAAAATAAATTTGGTGGATATGGGGTTTCCGCTTGTGCAACATGCGATGGTTTTTTCTATAAAGGTAAAGTTGTTGCTGTTGTTGGAGGTGGTGATACTGCATGTGAAGAAGCTACTTATCTTTCTAACTTATGTAAAAAAGTTTTTTTAATTCATCGTCGTAATGAACTGCGTGCATCCAAGGCTATGCAGAATAAAGTTTTAACCACAGCAAATATTGAAGTGATTTGGAATAGTATTCCATACGAAATCGTTGGTACAGAAGATGGATTTTCAAAGGCTGTGAATGGTGTAATCCTGAAAAATACCATTACCGGAGAAGAAAAGAAAATAGATGTTGACGGTGTTTTTGTTGCAATAGGGCATAAGCCGAATTCTGATCTTTTTGAAGGTCATGTTGAATTGCATGAAAACGGTTACATAAAAACTGAACCCGGTTCAACGCGAACCAGTGTTGAAGGGATTTTTGCTGCCGGCGATATCCAGGACTTTACTTTCAGGCAAGCTGTTACTGCTGCCGGAAGCGGATGTATGGCTGCAATTGAAGCCGAACGTTTTTTATATTCAGTGGAATAAATTCTTTCCATTGATTTTATGATAAATTGTACTTGTTTTTTTCATTTTAAAAAATTAATAGAACAAGTTATGCCGATAGTAACCAATTGTTGAAAGATTATTTTTGTAGTCGCCACGGCGACCTGATACGTATAGGTATATAGGGTTGTTATTGTTAATTTATAATACAGCTGTCCGGGCTTTCATAATTCGAACACGACAAAATAACAGCCTCAAATATTCAGTATAATAGGCATATATTGTCTATATAATAAGGCAATTTGTCTTTTATTATAACTATATCTTCTATTTTGTTTTAATAGTAAAATGAAGAAGTATACATTTCAAAATTAATTTAGATATATTAATGCATGATTTCTATCAGAAATTAAATATTTTTATAATTCGTGAATTAATTATTGTATGATATTGTTCTAAACATAAATAAAAATACCCCTTAAATAAAAGCTCACATGAAAAAAAATTATGCATTTTAATTGCTTTTGCGCTTATTAGTATAGGCTCATTTGCACAGGTTGCCTACTATTCGTATAGTCAGACAACAAGTACTTACGACACACTTGTTACAAGTACCAGTAATGCACTTACTCCTTCAATAACAGCAACAGGAATGTATTATGTTGATGCTGCTGCTCCTGCAGGTAGCACTACTGTATATAAAGGAGTAGGGTTGCCAATAGGATTTAATTTTACGTTTAATGGCAGTGTTGTAAATGTTTTTGGAGTTAACGCTAATGGCTGGATTTCATTTGGACAAGATTCAGTGAATTTAAATTCATCGGCATCAAACACACCAATAAGTGCCACCTCTACTGCTTCATCGGTTTTGCAAAATAGAGTAAGCGCTCTTGGTAGAAACCTTGTTGGACAAACAGGTTCGCAATTAACTTATGCAACTATAGGAACATCGCCTAACAGGGTTCTGGTTGTTGAATGGAAAAAATTCAAAAGAGGCACAACAGGGACAGCAGATAATATAAATTTTCAAATCAGGCTTTATGAATCAACAAATGTTGTTCAGTTTGTTTATGGTACAGTAACATATGCAAGTACCAATACTTCATCGTGTGAAGTAGGTTTACGCGGACAAACAAATACTGATTTCAATAACAGGACAGGTACACTTTGGGCTTCAACAACTGCGGGTACTGCTAATAATTCATCGGTTAGTATTTCTTCAACAATTGTTCCTTCATCAGGTTTAACATTTACCTACGCTCTTTTACAATATGATGCAGGTGTTTCTGCAATCAATTCTCCAACAGGGCTTGTAGCTGGTATAACAAATATTGGAGTTACAGTTAAGAATTTTGCATCGGATACACTTAAAAATGCAAGTATAGCATGGAGTGTAAACGGAGTACTTCAGACACCTTATGCATGGACAGGTAATGTTGCATTTGGCAATACTAATGGTCCAACTATTATTGGTACATATGATTTTACCACTTCAGGATTATATACTATTAAAACATGGACCGAAAACCCCAATGGAAATACAGACCTGAGAAATAGCAATGATACATCAATAGCTACCGTTTATGTTAAAGATTATGCATCATTACCATTTTCTGAAAGTTTTAATGGAACATGGGTTAATTTTTTAGGAACACGTGATGTGCCTTCTGTATATTGGAGTAATTCTGCATATACAGGGAATAATTCCTGGAGAAGAAATGACGACGGAACATCAGCATCCTGGACTAATGCAACCACCGGTGCTTATACTCCAACCGGAGTTGGTACAGGTACACTTTATTCTGCACGTTTCCATTCAGCAAGCGTAACAGCTGGTACCAGCGGAGCATTAGATGCATATATTAACTTTTCAACAGTTGGCCCGAAAATACTCAAATTCTGGCATATCAATACTTCCGGAACTGACACACTTTCAGTGTTTTTGTCGAGTAACGGTGGCCCTTTTACTTTAATTCAGAAGTTTGCCACAGCAGCAGCATGGACCGAACAACTTGTAGAATTAGGAACTTCAACTGCAGCAAATTCAGTAGTTAGATTTTCTGTTAAAAATTTATCTACTACTAGTGGAACAGATGTTGGTATTGACAGTGTTCAGGTTTATATAAAACCTGCTAATGAAATGGCTGCTGTAAGTTGGGTTGCTCCTCAAAGCGGATGCGGGCATACAGCCAGCGATACAGTAACAATAAAAGTTACAAATATGGGCGCTGCTGCTCAAACAAATATTCCGGTTTACTATTCTATTAATGGCGGGCAAACAATTATTGGTCCTGAATATATTGCAGGTCCAGTGAATCCCGGTGATACCGTTCAATATACTTTTACCCAGCATGCAAATTTCCTGACTCCCGGTAACTATAGCTGTGGTGCAGCTGTCAGCTTATCTACAGATTTAAATCATTTGAATGATACAATATTTGCGAATATTTTTTCAGTAGGAACGATAAGCACATTTCCATTTACTGAGAATTTTAATACAGGAAGCAGTAACTATTTTATGCTTTCTGCAAATGCAAACGCTGGTGCAATATTCCGCGATACAAGTGGTGTGAATAACACGGGTTGTGCATTTATGACAGGATTTTCAAGCAGTACAGGATGGACTGGAACCGGTACCATTTCTGCATCAGCAGCATATGGGACTTATACAACACATCATGCAGTTTTAGAACCTTGTAATATAAATGCTACAGGTCTTACACATCTAAGAATGAAATTTGATTTGAAACAAGTTTATAACTCACAAAAAACATATACATGGCTTGTTTTAATTGCTAACGGAGTAGATACTTTAAGCGATATAAATGGAACCAAATATTTTAATCCAACAACAGCTTCATCGGATCCATTTACTACCAGAACGTTTGATTTATCAGCTTATGCTAATACAATATTCTCTTTAGAATTCAAATCTGCCTGTAAATATAATGCAGCTAACGGAGTTCCCGGAAATAATAACTATATTGATAACATTGAATTTTTTATTCCTCCTGCTAATGATGCCGGAATTACTTCAATTTTAAAACCTGTAAATAAAATTTGTGGAATAGTTAATGATTCAGTGAATGTTATTGTAAAAAATTACGGAACGGATTCACAAATTAATATTCCTGTACAGGTTGACGTTACTACTCCTTCTGGATTGGTTACTCTGAAAGATACATTAGAAGGACCTCTCGCCATGAATGCCATAGATACACTTTTTGTAGGATATTTGAATACAACGGCTGAAGGTAATTATATTTTAAAAGCCTATACTGATTTGTCAGCAGATATAACTTTTAATAATGATACCACAACCACCACAATTACTACAAATCCTATATTAGCCATTCCTCATGTTGAAGATTTCCAGGGAACACCAGCGCTTGCAAACTGGAATGTAACTAATTTCCTTAGCGGAACAGGTCATGGAAATACCTCAACAGTAATGTATGCATCTATGAGCACTACAGCTACAACTGCCAGTGCATTTATGAATAAAAAAACCGGTCCGGTTACCAATAAATCATATCTTTCTTTTGATTATAGAATCGTAGGTACTTTAGGAACGGGAACAACATTAACAACAGATACTATATTGGTATTACTTTCGGATGATTGCGGATTAACATACGATACGTTGAAAATTATTAATTCAGCTAACCATGTTACTTCGGCTACTATGAAAAAAGAAATACTACCGCTGGCATCCTATTCAGGTTCATCAGTAATTCCGGGATTCCGTGTTAAAAGAGGAACTTCCGGAACTTATTATGTAGATATTGATAATGTTGCTATTTCTGAAATACCGGTTGTAAACCTTGGTCCGGATACAGCTTTCTGTAAGAATAATCCGGTTATACTTAATGCCGGAGCATCTGCTTCAGGATATACTTATTCTTATACGTGGTCAACATTGCTGCATCCTGCATCAATAGCAACTACTCAAACCATAAGTGTTGATTCGGCTGCTACGTATATTGCAGTAGTCAATAATGGTTATGGTTTAACATCAACTGATACTGTAGTGGTAACTCAGTTTGCTTCTCCCGTTGTTACTTTAGGAAATGACACTACTGTTTGTGGTTCCTATATATTAAATCCGGGAACAGGTTATTCCTCATATACATGGTCAACAGGAGTGCATACTCAAACCATTAATGTGACAACAACTGGTAATTATTGGGTTGATGTTACAAATGCTCATGGATGTATAACAAGAGATTCGGTTCATCTTGTTATTATTCCTTTACCTGTTGTTTATGCAGGTTCTGCACAATCGATATGTTATTTAGATTCATTGAATTTATTAGGGAGTACGGCTGCAAATTATGATTCATTATCATGGACAACCAATGGTAACGGGCATTTTATTGATAGTACGTTGTTGCATACAAAATACGTTCTTGGCGCATCTGATATAACAAATGGAACAGTAACTTTAACTCTGACTGCTTTTGCTGATTGTGATACGGTTTCTTCTAATGTAGTGATAACAATTACTACATCACCTTCTGCAAATGCCGGAACAGATACTGCAATTTGTTTTGGTAGCTATGTGCAATTATTAGCTGTTGGCGGAGGTACTTATTCATGGAGCCCTTCAGAAGGTTTAAGTGATGCTGCAATTGCAAATCCTGTAGCCAGTCCGACAACAACAACTACATATGTGGTTACTGTAACCAGTTCATGTGGCTCTGCAACTGAAAATGTTGTTGTTACTGTTGACCATATTACTAAACCAAATCTTGGAAATGATGCAACCATATGTGTAGGTAATACTGTTACTATTAATGCCGGAACAGGTTACAGTTCGTATGTATGGTCAACAACTGAAACTTCTCATTCAATATCTGTAAATAATACAGCCGGTTCATATGTTATTTGGGTTGCTGTAACATCAGGTGCTTGTACCGCTCGCGATACGGTTAATGTTATATACGATCCATGTGTAGGTATTGAGGAATACAAAGAAAACATAAGTATGAATATAATACCAAACCCGGCAAATGGTATAGCAAATATAGTTATTGAAGGATTGCATTCCGATGCTATTTTATCAATATTCAATATTCAGGGAAGTGTTTTATATTCTGAAAATATAACAAATGATAATTCAACTTTTGTTAAACAAATGGATTTTACTAATTTACCAAACGGAATTTATTTAGTGAAGGTTACAAGCAAAAATGAAAATATGATAAAAAGACTTATTTTACAATAGAACAATTTACTGATAAGACAAAAAGACCGTCTTATCTTTGAGGCGGTCTTTTTCATCATAATTTTTTTTTGTTAAATATTTTATCTATTCAATAAATTATCTACATTTGGTCAATATAAAAATAAACCAAACATAATACAAATCTATTATTAATTAAAATTAACCCCATGAAAAGAAAATTATGCATTTTAATTGCATTTGTGCTTATTAGTATGGGCACATTTGCACAGGTTGCGAGCTATGTATTTAGCCAACCATCGGGTACATATGATACATTAACTGATGGAACATCATTAAACCCTGATTCAACGGTAATCATCTATTATGCTGATGCAGCAGTTCCTGCTGGTTCTTCAACAATATCAAAAGGAGTGGGAATCCCTATAGGGTTTAATTTTACCTATAATGGAAGTGTTATGAATGTTATTGGAGTGTGTTCTAATGGATGGATATCATTTGGACAGGATTCTGTTAACATGAATACTTCTGCAACAACAACCCCTATTAGTGCAACATCAACAGCATCTGCGGTTTTGCAAAATAGGGTAAGTGCATTTTCGCGTTCAGGAACAACGAATTCAATTTACCCGCAGAAAAATTCTAAATTAACTTATAAAATACTTGGTACTGCTCCGAACAGGATATTCGTTATTGAATGGAAAAAATTTAGAAGAAATACTACAGTAACGAATGTTAATGAAAATATTAATTTTCAAATACGACTCTATGAAACTACAAACTATGTACAAATAGTATATGGTACAGTAGCATATGGCAGCACTAACATAAGCACTGTTCAGGTTGGATTACGTGGACAAGCAAATACGGATTTCAATAACAGGACAGGTACAGCATGGGCAACAACAACGGCTGGAACAGTAAATACTGCAACGGTATCTATTACTACATCTATTTGTCCTACAACTGGTCTTACTTTTACATGGGCACCTCCGGTAGTAACACAATATAATGCAGGGCTGACTGCAATTAATGCACCTGTTACACCTGTTGCTTCTGGTAGTAGCAATGTTTCAGTTACGGTAAAGAATTGGGGAACGGATAGTTTGAAAACAGCTACTATAGGTTGGAGTGTAAATGGAACAGTTCAAACTCCATACTCTTTTATTCATGCCGGATTAGCAAAAGACTCAGTTTTTGGTCCTGTTACAATTGGGGCGTATAATTTCACTACTGCCGGTGCTTATATTTTAAAAGCATGGACATATTTACCTAATGGAGGTTCCGATGGATATACCGCTAATGATACTGTAACTAAAACTGTTTATGTACAGGGATATGCTTCACTGCCTTTCTTGGAAAATTTTAACGGAACATGGATAAATAAAGAAAATACAAGAGATGTGCCTTCTATGTATTGGAAAAATACACCAATAACAAGTGATAGTTCCTGGAGAAGAAATGACGATGGAGTTTCTGCATTATGGACTAATGCTACAACTGGTACATATACTACTACAGGAACACTTTATTCAGCACGTTTTCATACAGCTGGAGCAACAACAGGTACTGCCGGGAAATTAGACGCTTATCTCAATTTTTCAACAGTAGGTAAAAAGATGCTAAAATTCAGGCATATCAATACATCGGGAACAGATACTCTTTCAGTATTGATGTCGAATGATGGGGGAAACACTTTTACTTTAATACAAAAATTTGCGACAGCTTCAGCATGGACTGAGCGTATATTAAGCTTAGGTACTTCAACTGCGGTAAATACGATCATTCGCTTTAGTGTGAAAAAAACATCTACAAATTCAACAGATGTTGGTCTTGACAGTGTTCGGGTTAATATATTAGCGCCTGATGATGCAGGTCTTACCGCCATGAATGCTCCTGTTTCTCCTGTTCCTGTAGGTTCTAATCCTGTAACTGTTACAGTAATGAATTACGGAGCAGATAGTCTTAAAAATGTATCTATTGGCTGGTCTGTAAATGGTAGTGTTCAAACATCTTATCCTTATACAAATTCAGGTATAGCTACAAGTGCTACTGCTGGTCCTGTTTCAATAGGATCATATAATTATACAACACCCGGACTTTATACTATCAAAGCGTGGACATCGCTACCTAATGGAAATACTGATGCTGATCATACAAATGATACTATATCCAAAACTGTTTATGTACAGACTTATGCCGCCATACCTTACATAGAAAATTTCGACAGTACCTGGGTGAATAAAAATGATACTTTGGATGTGCCTTCTTTATATTGGTCAAATACTCCTGCTTATGGCAATAATTCATGGAGAAGAAATGATGATATAATATCAGGTTCATGGACATCCCCAAGCCTTGGAGCATATACTGTAACTGGTGCTAATAGCACAATACATTCTGCCAGATTCCATTCTTATACTTCTTACAATTCAGTTGGAATAATGGATTTGTATATTAATATGGATACTGTTGGAGGCAAGATGTTAGATTTTTGGTATATCAATCCTGCCGGTAATGATTCTCTTTCGGTATATTTATCCACTAATAACGGGACCTCTTTTGGATTGATAAAAAAATATCAAACAGCTACTGCATGGACACAAGACATCGTTAACATAGGAAATTCTACATCTACAAATTGTGTATTGAGATTTAAAGGAATACCAGCTATTGGTTCAGATGATATGGGTATTGACCAGGTTCAGGTTTATATGCAGCCAGCTGATGATATGCAAGCTGTTGAATGGGTCTCGCCTGTTAGCGGTTGTGGTTTAACGAATGCAGAATCGGTTACCGTTAAATTTAAAAATGTTGGAACAGCATCTCTTACAAATATTCCGGTAAAATATTCTATTAATGCAGGAACTACAATTATAGGCCCTGAGTATATTGCAGGACCTGTTGCTCCAGACAGTACAGTAACTTATACATTTGCTACGAAGGCTGATTTTTCAACTACAGGTATTTATGAATGCGGCGCTGTTGTTAAAATGTCAACAGATGTAATTAACATAAATGATACTGTTTTTATTGATATTTCATCTTCAAAAGCAATTAGTGCTATTCCTTTTGTTGAAAATTTCAATACGGGTTCTAGCGATTATATGATGTTATCTGCTAATACTGAAGCAGCTATTAGTTATGATACCATTGGTACTTCAGCTACCTACGGAATATATTTTACAGGTGCTGCTTCTGGCTCCTGGTCATCAGGTGCTACTACAGCTAATGCGGCTTGGAACACGTATACTACACATCAGGCATTTGCAACAACATGCCAGGTTACCGACCCGAATTTAGCAAAACTTAATTTGAAATTCGACTTAAGACAAACAAGTGGCAGTACTGCATATATGACTTATAACTGGTTTGGTGTAGTTGTTAATGGAGATACGCTGACTGATATAGCTGGCAATCAATATTATCATCCCACTACTGCTAATGCAGATGTATATGCTTCTAAATATTTCGACCTTTCTGCGTACTCAAATAATGATTTTACTATTAAATTTATTTCATCATGCAGAAAAAATAATGCAAGTAGCACAAGCGGAGTAGGCGATAATGTGTATTTTGATAATTTTACTTTATACGTTCCTCCTACAATCAATGACCTGGGAAATGATACCAGTATTTGCCAGGGCAGCTCTTTAGTTTTGGATGCTGGCGCCGGTACCGGTTATTCTTACCAGTGGACCAAGCTTCCTGCAACAACTGTTTTAGATACAACTCAAACTTACACTGTAACAGCAACAGGCAATTACCAGGTAGTGGTTACCGATGCTTCAGGATATAGTGCTGCTGATGCAGTAACTGTTACTGTTAATGCGCTCCCTGTTGCTAACGCAGGCACTGATACAACTGTTGCATATCCGAATACTATAGCTACATTACATGGAACAGCTACTCCAACAGGAACCTATACCTATTCATGGTCGCCTGCAAGTTCGCTTGTTGATGCTACACTTCAGAATCCTACAACCATTGCTTTAAGTGTACCTACTATTTTCACACTTACTGTAACAAGCGCTGCAGGTTGTGTGGGTACTGACCAGGTTACAGTTAATATTTCAGGAGGACCTTTAAGTGTTGCTGCATATGCATCACCTGATACAATATGTTGGGGTAAGGTTTCACAAATTACAGCTCTCGTAGGTGGAGGGAAAAAACCTTATATATATAGCTGGACATCAACACCGGCAGGATTTACTTCTGACCAGGATACCGTTGATATTTATCCTGCAATGAATACCACATATAATGTTATGGTTACTGATTCAAATAATAATACAGCTACTTCTTCGGTTACAGTTACTGTTATTGATCTGCCATTTGTTAATTTAGGGGTTAATGTTTCTATTTGTTCTGATGAAATAAAAACATTAGATGCTTTAAATACAGGCTCCACTTATTTATGGTCAACCGGAGAAATAACTCAAAAGATCAACATTGATTTTAATGACGCAACAGATAGCATTGCTACGATATGGGTTAGAGTTACCAATGCAAATGATTGTATCAGTAGCGATACTATTAAAATTACATTTATTGATTGTACGGGTATAACTGAATATGGCGCTAACCCTGTAGTTAATGTTTCACCAAATCCTACAAATGGATTAACTAACATTACCGTAAGCGGATTGGATAATACTGCTGATTTAAATATCTTTACCTTACAAGGTCAGTTGGTTTATAACAGTAAGGTTATAAATAATTCAAAATCGGAAATTGATCTATCGGGCTTACCAAAAGGTGTTTATTTTGTGAGAATCAGTAATGATAAAGCTAATTCAATAAGCAAACTTATTCTCGAATAAATACGTTAATATTATTATGTTTAAAGGAAGCCGCCTCAGTATTTTGAGACGGCTTCTTTTTTTATGCCGAATATCAATCCAAATATACCATAAATGTTCAAAAATGTACCAGATATAAAATGATACTTTGATTACTGATATTTTTTTAATTAATTTTTGTAATATTAATATATCCAAAATTATTTTAGCAGATGAGAAAATTAGTTTTAAATATCATTATGATATTTTTTGTTCTGAGTCAATTATTTATAGGAAATAATATTTCAGCACAATGTGTAAATGCAGATTTCTCACTTGGAGATTTTACTAATTGGACAGGTTCGGTTGGAGAAAATCAATCAGGAGTATATGCGGTTACAGGCATATCAATGGTACCTGGTACTTCTAATACTATTTCATACGCAACGGCATTAGGAAGACAAACGATAATGAATCAACCAAATACAGATCCGAATACAGCAAATATGTTAAGTGTTCTTCCTCCAAATGGTAGTAGTTCCTGTAGGTTAGGAAATCCGAGAACAGCAGGTTGTGATGGAAGTAATCCTCAAGCAGAACGAATAGAATATTCATATATGGTTACTGATGCAAGTCGTATTTTTATGTATCAATATGCTGTAGTGCTTCAACTTTCAGAAGATAACCCATTGGATGAAAGACCAAAATTTACTATTTATATTTTGGATTCACTTGGTGCTATTGTTAATTCGACTAATGGATACTATGAAGTTATTGCTTCTACGGGTATTTCAGGATTTATTACATGTCAGCCAGCTTTTGATGATTGTAAAACAGATAATGTGGTTTGGAAAGATTGGACATCTGTAGATGTTGATTTGTCTGATTATATTGGGCAAAATGTTAAAGTGCAATTTACCACATATGATTGTGATCCGGGAAATGCAGGTGGATATTTTGGTTATGCATATATTTCATGCAGTTGTGGGATGTTAAATGATATTATTGAAAATGATAATAATAGTTTTATCCAAATTTTTCCAAATCCCGGAAAAGGAATATATACATTAACATTAGGAAATATTCCTGGTAATGATTTGAATATAGAAATTTATAACTCACTGGGGGGCTTGTGTATAGTGGCTCTCAGAATACATTAACTAAAGCAATTGATATTTCTGATGAACCAAAAGGAATTTATTTTGTAAGAATTTTTTCGGGCAAAAAATATTTGTTCAGGAAATTAATTCTTGAATAAAATATACAAAAGCAAGAGCGGCTGCCCTGAAAGGGCAACCGCTCTTGCTTTTGTAACGCCATTCTTAAGCAGCAACTGCTTCAAAAGTATTTGCGACTATTTCGGAAATATATTTTTTATTTCCTTTTTTATCAGTATAAACGCGGTTGACAAGTTTTCCGGTTATCGAAACACGCGTGCCTTTTTTTAATATTTTTTCAGCATCTTCCGCAGTTTTATTCCATAGCACTATGTTATGCCAGGTGGTTTCTTTAATCCATTCACCATCGCGGTTTTTGTAGCTTTCATTTGTGGCAAGGGAGAAATGTAATTTTTTCCCGCCGTTGTTGAAGTTTGTCATTTCAGGTTCAATCCCTATGAATCCGTTCAGTTCTACTTTGTTTACAGTTTTTTCCATGATGTAAAATTTAAGATTTATTGATTTATGATTTTTAAGTTGACAAGTTTACAAGCTAACAAGCTAACAAGCTGACAAGCTGTAAAGGGTTTTGCTTGCCTATCTATTTTTTAATATTTGAGTTAATATGTTGATTAATTTATTTAGCATTTTTTCAATCTCATTACATTTCTCCAATAGGTTGAATAGTTTTTCTTTGTGAAGAAAATTTAAATTTCCTGCTATTTCAAGTTGCGTTTGCAGTTCGTATAATGACCCTCTTGATATATTAAGGAATCGTATGTATTCGCGCTTGTGCTGGCGACCGTAACCTTCAGCAATATTTGAAGGAATCGAAATGGAGCATCTTTTTATTTGTGAAGTAATAGCAAACATTTCTTCTTTTGGAAAGCCCGATGTTGCCGAATAAATATCGGTTACCAGCTTAATTGACTTTTGCCACACTATTAAATCTTTATAGGTTTTCATATTTTTTTGATTTATTTATTATTTCTCTTATCAACTTATCCCTTGTCATCTTGTCAACTTGTTTACTATAGTTTACTTACTTGACAACGCAAAGGAACAACCTCCCAAAACTTTCTCTCGGTTTTTACTTAATTAGTTTCGTTTAAAATTCGTTTCCAACCGTTTGTAATTGGATAATGTTTTTCTAAATATTTGATTTTAAGGAATATTATTTACTTTTGTTAATGGGAAAATAGCTGTATACTAGTAAATTTATAAATAGCAACGTATAAGTTAGCGTTCATTGGAAAAAACCCGAGACAATACAAAATGGAAATATAAACAAAAAAACAAAATAATCATGAAAACAAAAATCTTTTTGCCAGTTTTGATGCTGATATGCATCAGCTGGAATATAAGTAATGGAGCTACGTATCATCGTAATTTGGATAACACTTACAATGTACAATTTATCAATATTTGTGCAGGACCAAATGATACGCTTATCGTTCATCAGCCAGATACTGCTGTGAATAATATTATGTGGTCTGATCCCGGAATGGTAAACGTATTCTTTAATCAGGATACAGTGATTGTAACGTATAATACCCAAGGCAACTGGTATTTTAGTTCAACAGAGACTGGTAAGGATTTCTATGTGTACTTCATCCAGGGCTTGCCTACGCACCCTGCTGATATGGCACATGATAGCGTGTTTGCACAAGGGACGACAACCATCAACTGGACCTTGGATGCAGAGAATCTTACTGCAGGATATTCATGCACGTACTTATGGGACGATAGTTCTACCAGCAAGTATCGCACTATCACGGATACAGGGACCTACTGGCTACGGATTACGAATGATTGTGGTTCACGCACGGATACCATCCATGTGACCATCTACGATCCTTCTACAGGGATATCTAAGTATGATGAAAGAAACGGATTCATAAGCGTATATCCTAATCCAGCAACTGATAGAGTGAATTTGACAATCAACGCTACGAACTTTGATGTAAAGGTATATACATTATTCGGACAGGTACTCTTGTCTGAACGCAATTTAAAAACGATAGATTTTTCTAAATATTCTCAAGGGACTTATATCCTAAAAGTACGGAGTGATAACAATTTTACAACAAAAATAATAATAAAACAATAACCACCGAAACGCTAACAGGCTGCTGCTTTCAGTGGCGGGGAAGTGGCTCGTGAGATAAGGAAGTAATAATTTAAACGGTAGTTTATTTGGAAACGGCAGTGGGTAAAGTCGCCTCCGAAAAGCAAGCAGCCGGAACGTTGGCAACAAGTGTAAAAAGACACAGACGAGCAGACAGATACGATAGTGATAAATAATAACGATAGAAAGGATTTAGCTTTTTGACAGGACAGTGCAAATTTGATGGAAATTTATTTTGTTTTTTTCTTCCCCCCGCAAAAAAAGAAGAAGGAAACCCCACCCACATTGCAGCACATTTGCAAGCCCCACGAGCCAACGCTCAAAACCAAAGCTTGCAAAAGAGCTGCAATTTTGCCGACCCACTTGAGGACAGTTACAAGCAAATTGATTATTTTTAGCATTTAATGATTCAAATATGAGTATAAACCTTTCTTCCATTCGAGATAATAAAAACAGAGGTTCTGTAGTGCAGTTCCTAAGAGATAATATAAAATCAGATTCAGATTTATCAATCGTTTCAGCATACTTTACAATTTATGCTTACAGTCATTTAAAAAACGAACTGGACTCAATAAATAAATTGAAATTTCTTTTTGGTGAGCCGACTTTTATTAAAGCACTTGACCCAACTAAAGTAAATAAGCGAGACTTTAAAATTGAAGACGATAAAATTGTAATTCCTATTGAAAGCCGTTTAACTCAAAAAGCCATTGCCAAGGAATGTTCGGAATGGATTCAACAAAAAGTTGAAATCAAATCAATGGTAAAACCAAATTTCCTGCACGGAAAAATGTACCATGTTACACAGCAAAGCGGTGTTGAGAAAGCAATTGTAGGCAGTTCAAACTTTACTGTTAATGGGCTTGGACTTGGTGGCAGCCCGAATATTGAATTAAACTTGGTGGTTGACAATGACCGTGACAGAGCCGATTTAAAAGCTTGGTTTCAGGAATTATGGGACGATAACACCGGATTGGTGGAAGATGTAAAAGAACAAGTTCTTAAATATCTTGAACAGCTTTACATAGAAAACGAGCCTGAATTTATTTATTTCAAAACTCTGTTTCACATTTTTGAAAATTATCTTGACGAGCAACAAAAAGGCGGATTGCTCACAGGACAGACAGGATTTTTTGAAAGTGAAGTTTGGGCAATGCTTTACGAATTTCAGAAAGATGGTGTTAAAGGAGCAATAAATAAAATTCTTAGACACAACGGCTGTATTATCGCCGACAGCGTTGGGCTTGGTAAAACATTCGAAGCATTGGCTGTTATCAGATATTTTGAATTGCTCAATTATCGTGTTTTGGTTTTGTGCCCAAAGAAACTTTCAAGTAACTGGACAATCTATCAGGCAAGTCAAAACAACTCATTAAATCCATTCTCAAAAGATAAATTCAGTTACAATGTGCTTTATCATACCGACCTTGGAAGAATAACAGGAAAGTCCGATGCAAATGGAATTGATTTAGAAAATTTCAATTGGAGTGCTTATGATTTAGTGGTTATTGACGAAAGCCACAATTTCAGAGGAAACCCAATGGAAAAAATCAAAGACGATGGAACAACCCGAATGAACCGTGCTAAATGGTTAATGGAAAAAATCATCAAAAGTGGCGTAAAAACAAAGGTTTTAATGCTTTCGGCAACACCGGTAAACAATAACTTAAAAGACCTAAGAAACCAAATATCATTAATTACAGAAGGCAGAAACAATGCAATGTTTGAAAGTACAGGAGTTAAAAACATTGCGTTGACTATGAAAAACGCCCAGACACAATTTACCAATTGGGCTGACAAAAAAAAGAATCCAAACAAGAAACAAAATGAGCTAATCCAAAAATTAGGTTCAGATTTTATCAAATTGCTGGACGAATTAACCATTGCAAGAAGCAGAAAACACATCAAGAGTTTTTACAAGGCAGAAGCTGAAATTGGTAAGTTTCCTGAAAGGATTAAACCAATTGCAATCTATCCAAACATTGACACAAAAGACAGGTTTTATACTTACGACGAGCTAAACAGAATCATACTTCAGTACAAATTAGCACTGTTTAATCCTTCGGCATATATTGAACCTGATAAAACCAGCAAATACGAAGAACTTGCAGCAACAAAAGGTGTTTTGGGATTTAAGCAAAGCGACCGTGAGCATTTTTTGATTGGTATGATGAAAGTAAATTTTTTGAAACGTCTTGAAAGTTCTATTGAGTCTTTTGAGATTTCAATGGATAGAACCATTCAGAAAATTGAGAAACTGGAAACTAAAATAAGAGATTTTCAGAAGTCCAAAGTTAAATCGCAGGAAGAAGAACTGGAAACGTACCAGCCTGATGAAGATGAAATTGAAGAAAATGAAGAAGAATTGGAACAATGGCAAGTTGGTAAGAAACTGAAATTTGATTTAGCTGATTTGGATTTAGATACGTGGCTTGCAGATTTGGAAAGAGACCGCGAAGCATTAAACAAACTTTACAATTTTGCAGTTGCTGTAACGCCTGACAGAGATGCAAAACTAAAAGACCTGAAGAAATTAATCAATGATAAAATCCAAAAGAACCTAAATACCGGAAATAACAAAGTTGTTGTGTTTACTGCCTTTGCCGACACAGCTAATTATTTATATGATTGTTTGCTTGATTGGGCAAAGAATGAATTAAAACTCAATATTGCTTTGGTAGCAGGTTCGCAAACGAAAACTACTTTTGGCAAAAACGAATACAATAATATTCTGACAAATTTTTCTCCGATTTCAAAGAACAGAGACAAAATGAAGTCAATGCCTAAAGAAGGAACAATTGACATTTTAATTGCAACTGACTGTATTAGTGAAGGTCAAAACCTGCAAGATTGCGACTACCTGATAAATTACGACATTCATTGGAATCCTGTTCGCATCATACAGCGTTTTGGTCGTATTGATCGTTTGGGCAGTAAAAACGATAAAATTCAATTAGTGAATTTTTGGCCAACAAAAGACCTCGATAATTACATAAATCTTAAAGAGCGTGTTGAAGCCCGAATGGCTTTGGTTGATGTTACAGCAACTGCCGATGATAATGTACTTGCAACCGAACAGATTGAAGAATTAATTGAAGACGATTTGAAATACCGCAATCAGCAATTAAAGAAGTTACGTGATGAAGTACTTGACCTTGAAGATATGAACGAAAGCATTTCGCTTACTGACTTTACACTAGACGACTTTAGAATTGAATTGCTCAACTTTATTGAAAATAACAGAAAAAAACTTGAAGATGCTCCATTTGGTTTATACGCGGTTGTTCCTTCGCCATCGGGCAAATATTCAAATTTGCTTGATACCGAAAAGCTTTCAACGGCTGAAAAAGAAATTATTAAACCCGGTGTCGTTTATTGTTTAAAACAAAAAGGCGATACCGATGGCAACGAAGAAGTGAATCCTTTACAACCCTATTTTCTTGTTTACATAAGAGACGACGGACAAGTTAGATTCAATTACACAAACGCAAAACAAATACTTGAAATATATCGCTTGATGTGTTCGGGAAAATCGCAGGCATTTGAGGAATTATGCGAAATATTTAATGCTGAAACCAAGCAAGGTGAAGATATGCAGAAGTATTCAGAACTTTTGGCAAAGGCAATTGATGAGATAAGCAGAATTTTCAATAAACGAAGCAACCAAAAAATCACTGGTAACGACAGAGGCGCATTGTTAATTCCGAAATCAAAAAGAATTAGCGAAACAAACAATTTTGAACTGGTTACATGGCTAATAATTAAATAGGTTTTTATGAAAAACAGTAAAATTGAGGTTAAAGGTACTGAAATCACCATTTTAAAAACCACGTCAGACGATTTTATATCATTGACTGATATTGCTCGGCATAAAGACACTGTCAATACCGATGATATTATTAAAAACTGGATGCGAAACCGCAATACAATTGAGCTTTTGGGATTCTGGGAAAGCATTTACAATCCCAATTTTAAACCCGTCGAATTCGACGGGTTTAGAAAACAAGCCGGATTAAACAGCTTTGTAATGACACCAAAAAAATGGATAGAATCAACTAATGCAATTGGTATTGTTTCTAAATCAGGTCGTTATGGCGGCACCTTTGCTCATAAAGACATAGCTTTTGAATTTGCCTCTTGGATTTCAATTGAATTTAAACTGTATGTGATTAAAGAATTCCAACGACTCAAAGCCGACGAAAACGACCGCCTGAAACTCGAATGGAATTTACAAAGAACGCTCGCAAAAGTAAATTATCATATTCATACAGATGCAATTAAAGAGAATCTTATCCCGGCTGAATTGTCAAAACAACAAATCAGTTTTGTGTATGCCAACGAAGCCGACATGCTTAATGTAGCTCTGTTTGGTAAAACAGCTTTACAATGGCGAAATGAAAACCCAAATGCAGATGGAAATATCAGAGATATGGCAACCATTGAACAATTGGTGGTTTTATCAAACTTGGAAAGTATTAATGCAGTACTTATACATCAAGGCTTATCGCAAAGCGAGAGGCTGGTGCAATTAAATAAAATTGCAATTACTCAAATGAAATCACTACTCGGAAATAAAAATTTGAAAAAACTAAAATAATGACTACCGAAGAATTTAAAACAAATATACAAGAAGCTTTGCAATCATTTGCGAAAGGTAATCTTACAAAAAACAGTCTGGAGCTATTCGCTAAACTCGGTTACGTTACCGTACGCCGTGCACCACTTGATAAGCCTACTTTTAATGAATTTGAGGATACATATATTTCTGACCAAAAGTTTGATGAAACTAAAGCAAGGGTTAAGGAATGGAAATATGTTGATTTGCTTTTCCAATTATCCAGAGAAGAAGTATCGCAACAAGCCAGCTTATTCGACACAAAACAAGTTGATAATACCATCATTGAAACCTATTTGTTTTTCGCCATTGAATTAATCGGCGAAGAGTACAACCGTACTGATTTATCAAACATAACAAGAGAGATTAACCGCTTGTTTCCCATGCCTGTAATGGTTCTTTTTAAGTATGGGTACAAACTTACTTTTTCTGTTATTAATCGCCGCTTACACAAACGTGACGAAAGCAAAGATGTACTTGAAAAGGTTACGCTGATTAAAGATATTTCCATCGAAAGCCCATTGCGTGCTCACATTGAAATACTTTTTGATTTATCGTTTCAGGAATTATTGAACAAACATCAGTTTACCAATTTTGTTGAACTGCACAATGCCTGGCAAAAAACACTCAATACCAAAGAACTGAACAAACGATTTTACAGCGAATTGTTTAACTGGTATTTGTGGGCTGTTCAATCCGTTCGTTTTCCGAATGATTTAAACGATGATAAAGATGATAATGTTTATAATGCCGAGAGTGTGATTCGTTTACTTACACGCTTAATTTTTGTTTGGTTTATCAAAGAAAAAAACTTGGTTCCCGAAACTTTGTTTAATGTTAAAAAACTGAAAGCCATACTTAAAGATTTAAAACCTGAATCGGAAAAAACTTCGGTGTATTATCGTGCTATTCTGCAAAACCTGTTTTTTGCAACGCTTAACACCCCAATGGATAAAGATATTACTGACGAAAACAAAGACGAAAAACGCCGTTTTATAAATACATTACCCAAAACAAGCAACGACCACTATCTCGACCAAACCAAATATCGTTATCAGGACTATTTTATTAATCCTGACAAAGCCCTTGAATTATTTGCATCAATACCTTTTTTAAATGGTGGTTTGTTTGAGTGCCTCGATTTTAAAGAAGGAAACAAGGAAATCCGTTTTGATGGATTTAGTAGTACTGAGAAACGACAAGCGTTTGTTCCCGACAAATTGTTTTTTGCCGATGAGTTTGTTTTCGACTTGAATACTGAATATGGCACCAAAGGCAAAAAATACAAAGTAGAAGGATTGATAAATATTCTCGATAGCTACAAATTTACCATTGCCGAAAACACACCGCTTGAAGAAGAAATTGCCCTTGACCCTGAATTGCTGGGTAAAGTATTCGAAAACTTGTTGGCAAGTTACAATCCCGAAACACAAACCACAGCACGTAAGCAAACAGGAAGTTTTTATACGCCTCGTGAGATTGTGAACTACATGGTTGACGAAAGTTTGATTGCCTACTTCAAACAAGTATTAAAAAGCTCCTCCCCTGATAAAGGGGAGGTGTCCGAAGGACGGAGGGGTCAAGAAAACATATTCAATCCCGAGGTGTCCGAAGGACGGAGGGAAAAATTAAATAATCTTCCTCATTTAAAAACTTTCAGAAAAGAGCTCAGGAATAATTTAACCCCTGCTGAAGCAAAATTATGGACACTTTTAAAAGGTAAACAGTTAGAAGATAAAAAGTTTAGACGCCAATTTAGTGTTGCTAATTATATTTTAGATTTTTATTGCCCTGCTGAAAACCTTGCTTTAGAACTCGATGGACAAGGGCATTTTGAAGAAACTCAAGCTCAATATGACCTTGAAAGAGATTTGTTCTTACAACATACAGGAATTAAAGTGTTAAGATTTGAAAATAAATGGGTATGGGATAATCCTGATGGATTAATTGAGGAGATAAAAAGAAATTTTGCATGGAAAGATAAACAACCCCTCAGTCAGCCGTTGGCTGACAGCTCCCCTTTTGAAGGGGAGCAGCTTCTTGAAAAAAAATTGCGTGATTTATTTGCACATACCACTGACTTACCCGAATTTTCTAAAACTGAAAACACAGCATTAATAAAAGCAATAAGCAAAGCCAAAATACTTGACCCTGCTTGTGGTTCGGGTGCTTTCCCGATGGGTGTGTTACATAGGCTGGTTGACTTACTGAACAAACTCGACCCTGAAAATAAACACTGGAACGAATTACAAAAGCAACGTGCCATTGCTGAAACCGCCGAAGTATTTGATAGTGGCGATACCGAAGAACGCAAAATACGCCTTGAAGAAATTAACAAGGCGTTTGACCTTAGTATGAACTATCCCGATTATGCTCGTAAACTGTTTTTGATTGAGAATTGCATTTACGGCGTGGACATACAACAGATTGCGATTCAAATTTCAAAGCTTCGTTTCTTTATATCGCTTATCGTTGACCAAAAAGTAAACGACAGCAAACCCAACCGCAACATATTGAGTATGCCTAACCTCGAAACCAAGTTTGTGGCAGCCAATACGCTTATTGGGTTGGATAAACCGCAGCAAATGACTTTAATGGCTGGCGATGTGGAACGATTTGAAAAAGAACTGGCTTCAATACGTCATAAAATTTTCTTTACCCGGAAATACTCAGCTAAAAAAGCATTAAAGAAAAAGGAAAAAGAAAAACGTGAAGAATTACAAGCCGCCCTTACACAAAGCGGTTTCAGTAAAAATGTTGCAGGGCAAATTGCAGGCTGGAATCCTTTTGACCCCATGCAATCGGCTAAGTTTTTTGACCCGGAAACAATGTTTGGTTTTGACTCTGGATTTGATGTTATAATTGGTAATCCTCCTTATGGCATAGTAAAAACTTCTAATACTGAAAAAGAAATACTTAAAAAATATCAGTTGTACAAAACTGCTGATTTTAAAATAAATCTTTTTGCCTTGTTTCTGGAGAAAAGTATTTTATTATCAAAATCCGGTTCCTCAAATTCTTTTATTATACCAGACTCTTCATTAAACCTTCCGGCATTTAAAAAACTTAGAGAATACATTTTATCTTATACATCATTGAAGTACATTTCCCATTTTAATGAAGATGTATTCGAAACGGCAGCTGTAGGTAAATCTGTAATATTGCAATACGAGAAGAATGCTACTAGTAAGTCTTTTTTATTTCGCTCTTTTGAAACAATTCATAAATGTGTTGAAAATGAGATTGATATTGAAAGAGTCAAAAAAGATATTGATTTGAAATTCGTATATAAATCTAATCATTCTGGTGCAGACACCCTTTTGGACAAATTGAAAAATATTGAATCAAAATTAAATACATTTTGTGAAATCTATGATGGAATAAACCCAGGCAGTGAATTAATAAAAGACACATTAATTACTCAAAATAAAATTGATAAGGATTCAAAAAAAATTATTGATGGTAAATGCTTTACGAGATATTCTTCTATTGAATGGGATGGTTTTTACATTTATTACAACGAAGATTATGTGGAAAAACTTAGAAGAAAAATTGAAGCGAGAGGTGAATCATTTACTGCCAGAATTATTAAAAGAACAAATTTTTTCATTCATCAGAAAATTGTTACAAGACAAACTGCTGATTCAATAATTGGCACACTTGATTTTAATAAATTCTATGCGAAGAATTCTGTACATTCAACATTATTAAGAGACGAATTTAAGGGTAAAACAAGTTTGAAAATTATATTAGCAATACTCAATTCATCACTTATTGATTGGTATTATAGAACAGAATCCCTCGAATCAGGGAGGTTGTTTCCTCAAGTAAAGATTGAGAGACTACGAAATTTGCCAATAGTACTTCCAACAAAAACAGAGTTAACAACTGAAATTGAAAATATTGTTGATGAACTATTAATTTCATTTGATACTCAACTATGTAAAAAGCTTGATTTTATTATATACAAGCTTTATGAATTAACTGAAGAAGAGATAAAAATAATTGAGGGAATTGAATAGCCATCGCAATAGCACACGGGCGACAGAGTCAGTAAAGAAAAATGAAGTAGTAAATTGCCAAGTTTAATATGAAAGTGCAATTTGACAGAAACCTACGGACAGACAAGAACCGCCAGTGCATAACAGGCGGTATATTTTATTGCCGAGATAGTGCGGGTTTCAACGTTTCTGCATCTAATAAACTTTTGTGTACCTTGACAGGAAAGTGCTATTAAATCGGCAACTGCAAGCTACACGCAAACCGTTGGCACCAAGTGTAAAAAGATAGACGATAGTACTAAAATTGAAAAGTAAACCATTGTGAAAGGACAGAAAAATGAAATATTGAATAGAGAAGTAAGCCGATCCGCTTTCATTACATTGCTGACGGACAAGCACTCAAGCCGACCCAATGTTTTTTATTTTTTGCCCACTGCACATTTTTTAAAACAATTACTGACACACAATGGCACATCTGATTTTATTCAGACCTACAAAGTCAACGCTTCAGCAAAATCAAAAAAGCCATTTTTCCCGATGCTCACTTCTATATATATAATATATTTACAACTGACAAATGAAATCAATTGCATTCATTGATACTGAGATTGAGCCAAATAGCCGTAAGATTCTTGACATTGGAGGTGTTAAGGACAACGGAAATTCCTTTCATTCAAATTCTATTGCTGACTTTATAAAATTCTTAAACGGAACAGAGTTCATTTGCGGACATAATATCTTAAATCACGATTTACTGTATATTGATAAAGTTATTACTGATGCTAAAATAAATTCAGAAAACATTATTGACACTTTATTCCTCTCTCCTCTTTTATTTCCCACAAAGCCTTATCATGCTTTGCTCAAAGACGACAAACTTCAAACAGAGGACACAAACAATCCACTTAACGATTCTATAAAAGCCAAAGACCTTTTCCTTGACGAAGTGTCTGTTTTCAGTCAAGCAGAAGAAAAACTAAAACAAATTTTCTATTTACTATTAAACAAGAAAAAAGAGTTTAACTCCTTTTTTCGTTTCATTGCATACAAAAGCAGCGAAACTGATATTGAAAAATTAATCAGAGAAAAATTTCAGTCTCTAATATGCGAACAAGCAGACCTTGCCAAAATAATTTTCGAACACCCGATTGAATTATCTTACTGTTTAGCACTTGTAAATTGCAATAATCGCTACTCAATAACACCGCCTTGGGTTTTAAAGAACTATCCGAAAGTTGAACGAATAATGTTTTTACTAAGAAACAATCCTTGCTTGACTGGTTGTTTGTATTGCCATCAGGCTTTAGACATACACAAGGGACTTAAAAATTATTTTGGCTTTGACGAATATAGAAGTTATGCAGGCGAACCATTGCAAGAGAACGCAGTTCAGGCAGCCGTTGAAAACAAATCAATTTTAGCAGTGTTTCCAACAGGCGGAGGCAAGTCAATCACATTCCAAGTTCCAGCTTTAATGAGTGGGGAAAATGCCAAAGGTTTGACAGTTGTAATTTCTCCTTTGCAATCCTTAATGAAAGACCAAGTTGACAATCTTGAAAGAATTGGAATTACAGATGCAGTTACAATAAATGGTTTGCTTGACCCTATTGAAAGAGCAAAATCAATTCAAAGAATTCAAGATGGATTTGCATCCATTCTTTATATCTCTCCCGAATCTTTGCGTTCAAAGACAACTGAGAAATTATTATTAGGAAGAAAAGTTGTTCGCTTTGTTATTGATGAAGCACACTGCTTTTCATCGTGGGGGCAAGATTTCAGAGTTGATTATTTATACATCGGTGACTTTATTAAATCACTTCAAGAGAGTAAAAATCTTGAAGAACAAATTCCTGTTTCTTGTTTCACTGCAACTGCAAAACAAAAAGTAATTGAAGACATTTGTACATACTTTAAAGAAAAGTTAGGAATCAAGTTGGAAATTTTTCCTTCCAAAGCGACAAGAACAAATCTTCATTATAAAGTTTTTGAAAAAGGTGATGATGAAGAAAAATATAATTCTGTCCGAGATTTAGTTGAGGAGAAAAATTGTCCGACTATCATTTATGTTTCAAGAACAAAAAGAGCAAGAGAGCTTGCAATACGATTATGTGAAGATGGATTCAATGCAAGAGCATTTCATGGCAAAATGGAAAGTCAGGAGAAAACAGATAATCAAAATGCATTCATAGCAGGTGATGTTCAGATAATGGTTGCAACTTCTGCTTTTGGGATGGGAGTTGATAAAAAAGATGTTGGATTAGTTGTTCATTATGAAATTTCCGATTCACTTGAAAACTATGTTCAGGAAGCAGGACGAGCAGGACGAGATGAGAATATAACAGCTGATTGTTATGTTTTATTTAATGAGGAAGATTTAGGAAAACATTTTATTTTATTAAATCAAACCAAACTTAACATACATGAGATACAGCAAATTTGGAAAGCAATAAAATTTATCACAAAATTCAAATCAAGTGTTCAAAAATCAGCTTTAGAAATTGCAAGACAAGCAGGTTGGAACGACAATTTAAATGAAGTTGAAACGAGAGTAACAACAGCCATAGCGGCATTGGAAGAAGCTGGCTATTTAAAGCGGAAGCAAAATATGCCAAGAATTTTTGCCAATAGTATTCTTTCAAAAAATGCACAAGAAGCTATTGATAAAATAATGCATTCGCAAAAATTTAGTGAGGAACAAAAAATTACAGCTACAAGAATTATCAAAACTCTTTTTTCAAGTAAGAGCAGAAAGCAATCACAACAAGACGAAGCTGAATCAAGAGTTGATTATATCTCCGATAACTTAGGAATTGAAATTAAGAATGTGATTTCAGTTGTAAATCTTTTACGTGATGAAAAGATTTTAGCAGATGCAAAAGATTTGACAGCATTTATTAAAAGGGGTGTGAACAAAAAAAGTTCACTTGATATTGTTGAATCATATGGACTAATTGAAAATTTCCTTTGTCCATTGTTTGATGAACAGGAAAAATCATTTCACATTAAAGAACTGAATGAAAAAGCGGAAGAAAATGGATGCATGGAAGTAACGCCTAATAAAATAAAAACTCTATTAAACTTTTGGGCGATTAAGAATTGGATTAAGCGACACAATAAAGATTATAACAAGAATCATATTGTAGCAATAAGTTGTCAGCCCAAAGAAGAATTAAAAAAGAGGTTAGAGCAGCGCCACATCTTATCTCAATTTATTGTTGACTACTTGTATGAAAAGAGCAATACCATTAAGGAAGATGGAGAATCTGGCAAAGATGAAGTGTTGGTTGAATTTTCTGTTCTTGAATTGCAAGAAGCTTTTAGTAAACAACTTCAGTTGTTTAAGGTCAAAACAACTATTGACGACATTGAAGATACTTTGTTTTATCTGTCAAGAATTGAAGCAATAAAAATTGAAGGCGGCTTTCTTGTAGTTTACAACAAACTTACAATTGACAAGATTGAACTAAATCCGAGAGTTCAATACAAGGAACAAGATTATCAGAAACTAAGTGATTATTACGACCATAAGGTTCAGCAAATTCATATCGTGGGGGAGTATGCAAAAAAGATGATTGACGATTATGCTGGAGCATTGAAATTTGTTGACGATTATTTTCAATTGAACTTTCCTTCGTTTCTACATAAATATTTCAAAGGCAGCCGAGAGTTCGAAATAAAGAGAAACATAACACCCAAGAAATACAAACAACTTTTTGATTCGTTGTCAGATATTCAGCGAAGAATAATTGATGATAAGAATTCAAAATACATTGTAGTTGCAGCAGGACCAGGTAGCGGAAAAACAAAAGTTTTAGTTCACAAATTAGCTTCGTTGCTTTTAATGGAAGATGTAAAACATGACCAGCTACTAATGGTAACATTTTCAAGAGCAGCGGCTACGGAATTTAAAAAGAGATTGATTGAATTAATCGGAAATGCTGCCAACTTCATTGACATGAAAACTTTTCACTCCTATTGTTTTGACTTGTTGGGAAAAGTTGGAACGATTGACAGAGCAAGTGAAATAATTAAAACAACTGTTGAGAAAATTAAGAAAAACGAAGTTGAGATAAGCAGAATCACGAAAACAGTTTTAGTAATTGATGAAGCACAAGACATGGACGAGGACGAATTTGAGCTGATAAAAGTGCTGATGGAAAAAAACGAAGAAATGAGAGTGATTTTAGTTGGTGATGATGACCAAAATATTTATGAATGGCGTGGAGCAGATTCAAAATACTTGTTGAGTTTTATTACTGAGAAGAAAGCAACAAAATATGAACTCATAACAAATTACAGGAGCAAAAGCAATTTGGTTTCATTCACTAATCAGTTTGTAAAGACAATTGAAAAACGACTGAAAGAAATTCCGATTGAAGCAAAACAAACCGACAATGGAAAAATCAAAATTGTTTATTACAAGAATTACAATCTTATCACCCCTTTTATTGACGACATACTTACTACTGGTCTATCAGGTACAACATGCGTTCTTACACACAAAAATGAAGAAGCATTTCAGGTTGCAGGACTTCTGACAAAGAGAGGATTGCAAGCAAAATTGATTCAATCCAATGATGGGTTCAGTTTATATAATCTTGCAGAGGTTCGTTTCTTTTTAAATGAATTGAATTTGGAAGATGATGTATATACAATCACTGATGATGTATGGAGTAATGCTAAAAGGAAAGTAATTGATAGATACAAGCATAGTTCAAAGTTTGATATATGGAACAATCTCATTAAAGATTTTGAGGCTACAAATACAAAGAAGAAATACAAATCCGATTTTGAAGTTTTTATCAGAGAATCAAAACTTGAAGATTTCATAAATGAAAATGGAGAAATAATTTTCGTTTCAACCATTCATAAAGCAAAAGGAAAAGAGTTTGACAATGTTTTTCTGATGCTTGAAAACATTGATGTAAGCGAAGATGAAAAGAAACGACAGTTGTATGTTGCAATGACAAGAGCAAAACAAAAGTTGATAATTCACTTGAATGGTAATTATCTTGACAAGATAAAAACAGAGGAAGTTGAGAGAGTAGAAAATAATAACATATTCCAATCGCCAAGCTGTTTGGCGTTGCATCTTTCACACAAAGATTTAAACTTAGGCTATTTTGAATTTATACAGAAACGAGTAAGTGCATTAACAAGCGGAGATTTAATTAATATTTCAGAAGAAGGTTGTAAGAACGAAAAAGGTGAATTAGTTTTGAAGTTCTCAAAGAAATTTATTGATACATTAGCAGACCTAAAGACAAACGGATTTGAATTAACAGAGGCGAAAGTTAATTTTATCGTTCATTGGCAAGGGGAAGACAAAGCACAAGAAGTAAAAATAATTTTACCCGAATTACAGTTTGAAAAATTAATAAACAACTAAGAATGAAAAGTCAACTTATTTTGCAAGCATTAGCATGAGGCGAACATGTTGTATCGGTATACCAATTAAAGTTTGATATTTTTAAAATCATATTTATTGAATAAATTAAATTTCTATGACCAAATTAAAACTTATTTTATTTTTCCTGTTTTCATATTGTTTGCTGCAGGCGCAGGAAAGCAGGCAAAATGAACTGGCAACGTATTTAAAAAATAACTGGGCAACACCCGAAGATTATGTTATAAGTAAATTCAAGGATCATGATTATGTTTTGATAGGTGAATACGGACGTATAAAACATGATGTGGAATTAATTGCCAACCTTATCCCTTTGTTATATAAAAACGGGATTTACTGCCTGGCTACAGAATATGGCGTATCGCTGCATCAGAAACTTATCGATTCACTGATCACCGCTCCCGAATTTAACAGGAAGAGAGCTGATTCAATAATGTTCCGGTATAATTCATTATGGGGATATAAGGAATATATCGATTTATATGAAGCAGCATGGAAAGTAAACCATTCGTTAAAACCGGGAGAAAAAAAATTCCGTATAGTAAACCTTGCATGTTTATATTTCCCTTGTGAAAAGTTACATTACATGAAAAATAATCTTGACCTTTTTATGTTAAAGGTTTTTTATGATGAAATAAAAAAGAAGAAAGTAAAAGCATTGATTTATACTTCAAGCAATCGTGCCCTTACCAGGTATCACACACCTGATTATGATTTTGAGAATAAAATAGTAAATGGTTATATTTCGCGTTTTGGAAATGTGCTTTACGATTCATTAAAAGGAAAAATTTTTAATATATATCTTCATGCAGGATGGCCTTCAGCAAAAGGTTTTGATGTTCCCTGTGTGCGACCTGTAAATGGAACGATTGATTCGGTAATGAAAAAATTTAAAGACAAAAGAGTAGGGTTCGATGTAGCGAATTCGCCATTCCGGAAGCTTTCTTCAGCTGATTCGTACTATGCTTTGGGGCATCCCGGTTTTACATTGGGTGATTATTGCGATGGTTATATATACCAGGATGCATTTAAGAATTATGAACCCATTACTATGGAAAAGAATTTTATCACGGATAAACTTCTTGATGATTTGAAACTTTATTTAAAATGTTCATGGTGGAGTAAAGCGAAGCTGAAAAAAATAAACGTTAAGAATGCAAACAAAAAACTTTTTATTGATATACGAAAAGATTTCAGGCACTTAAAATAATACCAAAGTGAATTTGTAGATAGTCCAAAGACATACTACAAATTCTTACTTTGGTTATGCCGATATAAAAATCATCCGCCAAGGCGGAGTACAAACAATTGAAATGAAGTTTGGACTATATTATTTTTCAAATCGGTATAAAATATTTATTGTTGTATTCAGAAACTGTTATGAATTTTTTATATAGTATACATATTATAACTTTAATTGTCACTCAGAGCCGGACACAGCGAGGGCATACGTGTTGTTGTCCGTGTCGAAGAGTTACAAATATCGGTCGACTTCGACACGATTCTCCTTCAGTGACTTCCGGATAGGAGAATATTGTTATTCCTGGAGAATCGGCTCAGTCTGACCGTTAATACAATTAAATTTGAATGAATTCAAAACAGTTTCTCAATATTGCATATATTTGTTTTTTAAATTATTGAAAAACCATTTTTTATTTTACACACATGAGAAGAAATAAATTTTTATTTTGGTTTTGCCCTGTGATCATTATGGGTATTTTTATTTTGTTTACCAGTAGTTGTAAAAAAGATAAAGATGAAGATGAAGATGATACCCAGGTTACAGCACCTGCTACTGTTAACGATGTTGACGGAAATGTTTATCATACTGTAGTTATTGGAACACAGGCATGGCTTGTGGAAAATTTACATGTAACCCATTACCGTAATGGTGATGCTATTGCTAATGTTTCTGATAATACCCAATGGTCGAACCTTACAAGCGGTGCATATTGTTGTTATAACAATTCAGCACCAACAGCAACAATGTATGGTTACCTTTACAACTGGAGTGCTGCATCCGATAGCAGGAATATTGCACCAACAGGTTGGCATGTTGCCACTGATGCCGACTGGACAACTTTAATTTCATATTTGGGTGGTGAGAGTGCAGCAGGAGGCTGTTTAAAAGAAACCGGAACCACTCATTGGGTAACTCCGAATACAGGTGCTTCCAACTCAAGCGGCTTTACTGCTATTCCTGGAGGCGATCGTCTTCCAACTGGCGGATTTGATTTGATTACTAATTATGGATGTTGGTGGTCAACAACAGCCAGCGATGCATCAAATGCATGGGGAGTAAATTTATATTATGGAAATGCAAATACAGTTCATGGCACATATAATAAGAAATGCGGAATGAGCATTCGTTGTGTGATGGATTAAAAATATTTAATTGAGTTTTATACTCGTTCTTATCAAGAATGCAAAAGCAAATTTGATTAGAACGAGTTATACCGATAGGATTAAAATAAGAAAAATGCAAATCTGTTCCGTATCGGTATATAATAAAAAGGGGGGCAGCCCGAAGGGCTGCCCCCCCTTTTTATTATTATTCTGTATAAGGTTGTTGCCGGTTATCTTTATTATCAATACTTTCAAGCAATGAACGTACTACTGACAAAATAATGCTGAAAGCAAGCGCCCACCAGAAACCATCAACTTTAAACCCGGGCACCAAACTGCTGGTCATTATAATTATTACGGCATTGATTACCAAAAGGAATAATCCGAATGTATAAAATGTGATGGGGATAGTTAGCAGAATCAATAATGGTTTTATAAAAATATTCAGAAGGGATAATACTGCAGCAACTATAAGTGCTGTAAGGAACCCATCAATCTTTACCCCGGGTAAAATATAAGATGTTATAATTACCGCAAATGCTGTTATTATAATTTTTACTAATGTGTTCATATGTTATGTTATAAAGTTATTCAATCAATCATTCATTCTGTCAATTCTCAAAACCCCGAAAAGTCAACACTGAAAAGCATTTCATAAACAATATCTTTTTCCGAAGGTAAATAGGATGTCCGTAAACCCAGGTACAACGGGATAAAGAAACGTACGAAATGAACATCGGTTATTAAATCAGCGCCAACAGATTTGTATATTTTATTCTTATTATTGTATGTTCCTTCTGCATAATCGTAGAAAACATTGGTAAGAATTTTCCTTAAATATATAAGTGAACCTATATTTAAATCAGGATAAGCTAAGGGCATTTTATAATTTAATGAGATGGATTTTAGTTTATCGCTATATTCATCAGTGTATCCTTTAGGGTAGGATACCATATCGCTAAAGCGAAATTCTCCATGCTTGTTGTCCTGTATACCGCCATATACCTGCAAACTATGATGCTTAATGATTCCGGGAAATAATAACGAAATTTCAGCGCTTGACAGTGTGCCAAAATCATTTCCTTTAAAAGGAGTGTTTAAAAAATTCAGTTCAAGGCTTTGTCCCCATTTTGGACGCATATCGCGGTCAACAGATTTTATCTGATTATAAATATAAAATTGATATTCCATTGTTTGTGCTTTACCGCTCATTATGTTATCTGGTGTTGTTCCGTCGTGGGTAATGTTAATGAAATTAGTATTAACATCAAAACGAAATCCCCTGAAATATTGATTGTGAATGAATGAGAATGGAATACTTGTTTCAAATTTTATATTATTTTCATTATAGGTATATTGTCCGTTATCATTAATATCAGCCTGTTTCCCGTATTGATAGGTGAGGTTGAAAATAGGATATAATCCCTTGTAGCTTATATCTGCATGATATCGTCCTTCTTTAGTGTTCTTATCCCATTCGTAACCAATAGTTCCAAATGTATTACTTAAAAGGTTTTGCGACATGACCGAAATTCCGGGGCTTGCGGAAATATTATCAGCATCAAGATAAAATGGTAACCAACTGTGAGGATGAAAAAGATGTGTTACTTTAGAGTATGGTTTGCTTTCGTAAATTTTATTTGCAATGGTTGTCTTGTCGACTATTCCTTTTTCTTCAGGTAAATACGATTCATAAACTTTAATAGAATTATCGGTTACCTGTTGTAATGGTTTCCATGAACCGGGATCGTAATCGGCTTCCGAAATGCAATACCCATCGGCAGTGTAATCAGCATAAGCCATTTTTTTTCCATTGGGGGAAATGTCAATATCTGTTGCTCCATATTTAGATGAGGTAACCTGGAATACTTGTTTACTAAGCGTATCAATGGCATAAATATTTTCGATACCCGAATAGTCTGCATTAAAGAAAATATAATTTTTATATGAATAGGCATTTGAAATTTCATGATAGCCGGGTTCAAGTATTGTTTTGATTGTTCCGTTTTCAGCGTTAACAGCAACAATGCTTTTTCCTTTTTCATTTAATGCAACAGAATAAATATATTCTCCATCGTGTGAAACTGAAGGAGTAGTAAAAAGCATGTTATCAGGAGAAGAAAACTTTTTTATTTCTTTCCCGTTTTTTGCATCAATGATTGTAAGGAAATATTTATTGTCAACGGTAACTTCCGAAACTACAATTTTTGATGCATCGGGGAAAAAATAAGGAGCAAAGTATCGGGTTTTCTTTGTCAGCTTTTTTGTTTTCTTTTTATCAAAATCATAAATTTTAATTACCGAATAATCGCGCTGTGCCCAGCGTTTGTCAATATCCCTTTCGCCCCAGCACACATAGCTTTTAGATAATGAGATATTGTCGGAGGTATATGAACCCGGGCTGTTCTTTGAAAATGCCATATCTCCGGAAAGCGAGATGCTTTCTGAAGTATAAAAACCGGGAGTGAATAATTTCGTTTCTTTCGAATTCCTGTTTAATATTATCACCCTGCTTATATCGTCTTTGCCTGATTTTTCAGTAATGATAATGCTGTCGTTTAAGTAACCCGGGAATTTATAATTGGTGTAAATTTTATTTTCGGGAGATATTTTTTTTGAAGGAGTGTATTCAATTTCTTTTTGCTGCTTTGCCCATTGCTTACCAAGCGTATCCCAAATCAGGTCGTACATTTTTCGTTTCGATAAATCGGTAATTTTTTTTAATCCATGATTGAAAGGTGTGATCAGGAACGGGTATTTCCCTGTATAATCCATAGCGCTCTGGAAAGCCTTTGCTCCCCATAGCTTACGTGTATATGAAACAAAGTTATAACCGAAATAATATTGGTCGGGTACAAAATCTTTTGACGAACCCAGTTGGGCTTTTTCAAATGAAAACTTTCCTTTCTCAAGAAGTTGTGCTCTTGTTTTCATTTCAAAAGAAGGAATACGACCTCTGCCAGTATGGCTTAATGCCGTTTCTGTGCAAACAGCATCGCCTTCCATGTACCACATAGGAACAAATAACCCAAGAACAGCAATGGTAGAATGTTGCCCGATTACATAGTTCAGGATTTTTGTAAATCCCTGGTTTAATTTATCCATTTGTATCATATGACGGTACTCATGAATAGCAAGCTGTTCAAGCCAATCCTGTGCATAAGTGTTTTGTGGCGGGCAGGTAAAAAATTCGGTGCGCTGCGGTGTCCATAGGGAATAAGCATTAGCCACAACAGATTTGTCATGTAAAACAACATTTATTTTTTTTGGTTTATGAGCAAGCGTTATAGTTCCGTATTCATAAACATATTGTAACGTATTGGCAAGTCGCTGGATATTATTTTCGAAATCTGATGGATAAATAATTTTGAAATTTTCTGTTTTCAAAACCTTCCACTTTGTAGAAGCAGGATCCTGTCCGAGGTCGTAATACTGTGCTGATGCATGTTTGCAGACAAATAAAATAACCAGGAAAATAAAAATATTCTTTTTCATGAAGAATCAACAATGGAAAATAAATAACAAAAATAAATAAAATATATTCTTTCTTGACAGATTTGTGAAACGAACGACCTGATTCGCATTCTCAGTATAAAAAATAAGATCGTGAATAAACCTATTCCGTATCAGTATAAATATTTTTGGATGAATTACTGATGTTACACAAAATCATAATTTATACTTAGGCTATTCGAGTTTGCAAAAAAGGCAACCTCGAATGCTCAGTAAAACTGGATCTAAGCGTTTTTGCTTCCGAATTCGGAACGCAAACTTGCCAAGATTCAGTATAAATTGAAACAACATTATTTTATTATACCGATTGTATATATGTAATAGTCCAATAAATTGTACTATAACATCTATGTCATCGGCATAACCATTGTAAAATTTAAAATATTCTTTGGACTATTTTAAATTAACAATTGGTATTATATGTCCCATTAGGGACAACAGCTTGGTAAAAAAGGTGCTACTCAATTCTTATTGTACCGTAGGTACTACACTTTCATGACTATATAGCTTTCAAGCACGTTCAGTTAATTGGGTTATGCCTGCCTGCCTCGTCTGCCCGCTTCGCAGCGAGGCGAGCAAGGCGGGCGGCATATACTCTTAAAATTCTAATTAATTACAATTTTCAAAATTTTGTTTTGAGTTTTGCGTAATATCAGTGAATTACTGTTTCTTTTCAAAAAAGCTCCAGGCATTATCGGAAGGAGTTGGAGCGATAATAATCATTTTTTCATTTTTTACCGGGTGAATGAATTCGATTTTCCGGGCATGCAGGCTTAGGCTTCCGTCTGGATTAGAGCGGTGATAACCATATTTCAAATCACCGCGAATAGAACATCCCATTTCGGCAAGCTGTACCCGTATCTGGTGATGACGACCGGTGTGCAATTCCACTTCAAGTAAAAAATAATTATCGCTTTTCCCAATCACTTTATATTCCAGTTCAGCCATCAATGCACCTTTACGCGAGGCATCCACAACGAATGATTTATTTTTTTCTTCATTCTTCCAAAGATGATTTCGAAGTGTGCCATGCTCATTCTTTGGTTTTGTTTTTACAATAGCCCAATAAATTTTTTTTATTTGCCTGTCGTGAATTAGTTTATTGATGCGTGTAAGGGCTTTATCTGTTTTTGCAAAAATTATTGCTCCGCTCACAGGCCTGTCAATGCGGTGAGCAACGCCCAGGTAAACATTTCCCGGTTTATTGTATTTGACTTTGATATAATCGGAAAGTATATCTTTTAAAGATTTATCACCGGTTTTATCGCCTTGTACTATTTCACCCGGCTTTTTGTTGAACACCAGTAAATGATTATCTTCATAAAGAATGCGAGATGCAATATCAGAAAAATCCATTTTAGTATTGCTCGCGTTCATTAGGGAAATCTAAAGATTTTACATCACTGATATAGGATTCCACAGAATTTTTAATTTCATTATATAAATTATGATAGCGTCGCAGGTAACGCGGCGAAAATTCCTGTGTAATGCCGAGCATATCATGTAATACAAGAACTTGTCCGTCAACATCGCTGCCTGCGCCAATTCCTATGGTTGGTATTTTAATGTCTCGGGTAACCTGTTTAGCCAGCTTTGCCGGAATTTTTTCCAGTACAATCGCGAAGACACCTGATTTTTCAAGAAGTGCAGCATCTTCTAAAAGTTTGTTTGCTTCTTCAGGTTCGGTGGCACGAACAACGTATGTACCGAATTTATTGATTGCCTGAGGTGTTAAACCCAAATGACTCATTACCGGAATTCCTGCCGATAAAATACGGTCGATCGATTCAATGACTTCTCTTCCTCCCTCAAGTTTTACAGCATCGGCGCCTGATTCTTTCATGGTTCGGATTGCCGAATTTAGCGCTTCTTTTGAATTTCCCTGGTAAGTGCCAAATGGCAGATCTACTACTATCAATGCTCTTGAAACAGCACGAACTACTGATGATGCATGATATATCATTTCGTTCAAAGTAATAGGTAAAGTGGTTTTATGTCCGGCCATTACATTTGATGCAGAATCTCCAACAAGGATTACATCAATCTTTGCATTATCCAGTATTCTTGCCAATGAATAATCATATGCTGTAAGCATGGCAATTTTCTCGCCTTCTGCTTTCATTTCTCTCAGAACATGAGTGGTAACTTTATTAACTACTCGAAGCGCTGTCATATCTTTTATTTTTTTACTTCTATTTTTTACAGAAGTATTATTTGCCTGCAAAGCTATAAATAATGTTAAACATGAAAAAAATTAACAATCATTAATTAAAAAATATATGACGGTCAATGTATCCGATATTATTTTATTTTTACTTTTGTTGATGGATATATTTTAAATAATGAAAAAAATTATTTTTGCTATTCTTCTGTCATCTTTGATTTACGGTTGTAGTACCGATTTTGATATTAATGCTGACTGGAAAGATATTTCTATTGTATATTGTATACTGAACCAGAATGAAACGGTACACTATGTTAAAATAAATAAAGCTTTTCTTGGCGATGGGAATGCAATTACTATGGCAGCTGATCCTGATTCCTGTACTTATGGCAATTATCTTGAAGTTACTATGGAAGAATGGATTGATAATAATCAAACAAGAACATGGCTGCTCGATACCACAACTATTTATAATAAAGAAGCAGGTACATTCTATTATCCGGATCAGGTTGTTTATAAGTTTAATGCATACCTGGATACACTTGACCGAAATACGGTTTATAAGCTTAATATTAAAAACAAAAAAACCGGAAAAATAATTTATTCTGAAACTCCGCTTGTACATTCATTCACAATAACAAAACCTTCGGCTAATCAACAAGCTGTATTTAATTCCGGAAATTCATACCAGGTTAAATGGTATTCAGGTGTAAACGGACGATTATATCAAACAATAATTCGTTTTAATTATTGGGAAAAGAATATCAATACCGGTGATAGCGCTCTGTTTCATGTTGACTGGAATTTGGGTACACAAAATTCTAAAACTACCGATGGGGGAGAAGAAATGTCAACAAATTATTTTGGGCAGTCATTTTATAAATATTTAAAAGATGTGATACCGCAAAAAAGTGATGTTATCAGGCGTGTTGCACATCCAAATGATGTTGATTTTATTTTTACAGTTGCAGCCGATGAATTTTATACATATATGGAAGTAAATAAACCTACATCAGGTGTTGTACAGGAAAAACCCGAATATACTAATATCAGTAATGGAATAGGTCTTTTTTCATCGCGATATGATATTGATGTGAAGCTTGAAATGAATAAATTTTCTCTTGATTCCCTTTATCATGGGGTATATACAAAATACCTGAGCTTTCAATAGTTTTGCCTGCCTTTTTGTCATCGGATTTTGGCATAAATTTATTTTTTTAAAAAACCACATTCTGCCATATTTTCTTGAAAATGTCAGCTATTGTACATGGCATAAAGATTGAAAGCCCCCTTATCAGTTAAAAAAATACAAACAATTAATTCAAAATAAAATGGGTAAAATTATTGGAATCGACTTAGGAACCACCAATTCATGTGTGGCTGTGATGGAAGGCAGCGAACCTGTTGTAATCCCCAACAGCGAAGGCAGAAGAACTACACCATCAATAGTAGCTTTTACAGAAAACAACGAACGTAAAGTTGGTGATCCTGCAAAACGTCAGGCTATTACTAATGCAAAGAAAACGATATTTTCTATTAAACGTTTTATGGGTGAAACATTTGATAGAGTCACAAAAGAAATTCAACGTGTATCTTACGAAGTAGTTCGCGGCGATAATAATACTTCTCGTGTTAAAATCGACGAAAGATTATATACTCCTCAGGAAATTTCAGCGATGGTTCTTCAAAAAATGAAGAAAACAGCTGAAGATTATCTTGGTCAGGAAGTAACCGAAGCAGTTATAACTGTTCCTGCTTATTTCAGCGATTCACAACGTCAGGCTACAAAAGAAGCTGGTGAAATTGCTGGACTGAAAGTAAAAAGAATTATCAACGAACCTACAGCAGCAGCTCTTGCATATGGTCTTGATAAGAAAAACAGGGATATTAAAGTTGCTGTTTTTGACCTTGGTGGCGGAACTTTCGATATTTCCATACTGGAACTTGGCGATGGTGTTTTTGAAGTAAAATCAACAAATGGTGATACTCACCTTGGTGGCGACGATTTCGATCATGAAGTGATTAACTGGCTTGCTGAGGAGTTCAAGAGCGAATATAATGTCGATTTGCGTAAAGACCCAATGGCTTTACAAAGACTTAAAGAAGCATCCGAAAAAGCAAAAATCGAGTTGTCCAGCAGTACTCAGACAGAAATCAATCTACCTTACATTATGCCTGTTGACGGTGTTCCAAAGCATTTGGTAAGAACACTTACACGAGCAAAATTTGAACAGCTTTGCGATAAACTGATACAATCAACAATTGAACCTTGTAAAAAAGCCTTAGCTGATGCAGGCTTAAATGCATCACAAATTGATGAAGTTATTCTTGTAGGTGGTTCTACACGTATTCCTGCTATTCAGCAATTAGTTGAAAAGTTTTTTGGAAGAACCCCTTCAAAAGGTGTAAATCCCGACGAAGTAGTGGCTGTTGGCGCTGCAATACAGGGAGGTGTTCTTACTGGTGAAGTAAAAGATGTTCTTTTACTTGATGTTATTCCATTATCATTAGGAATCGAAACACTTGGCGGTGTATCTACAAAATTAATAGAAAGCAATACAACAATACCTACAAAGAAATCAGAGGTATTTTCAACTGCATCGGATAGCCAGACATCAGTTGAAATACATGTACTGCAAGGTGAGCGTCCTATGGCTGCCCAGAATCGTACGATAGGTCGTTTCCACCTCGATGGTATTCCACCAGCACCACGTGGCATTCCGCAAATCGAAGTATCGTTTGATATTGATGCAAACGGAATACTTAATGTAACAGCTAAAGATAAAGCTACCGGTAAAACTCAGAATATCCGTATTGAAGCTTCATCAGGACTTACTGAAGATGAAATCAAAAAAATGAAACAGGAAGCTGAAGCTAATGCCGATGCTGATAAAAAAGCTAAAGAAGAAATAGATAAAATAAACCATGCTGACGGATTAATTTTTCAAACAGAAAAACAAATGAAAGAGTATGGCGATAAAATCCCTGCTGATAAAAAAGCTACTATTGATAGCGCTTTAGCGGAATTAAAAGAAGCACATAAAAACCGTAACTTCCCGGCAATTGATGCAGCTACTGCAAAACTAAATGCTGCATGGCAGGTTGCCAGCGAAGAAATGTATAAAGCTACAAATCAGCAGCAGAATACATCACAACAGCAAGAGCCACAGGAACAGCCGCAAAATAACAAAGGCAATGACAGCGAAGTAACTGATGTGGATTTTGAAGAAGTGAAAAACTAAAACATTAGTAATATAAAAAGAAAGCCCTTCGGAAATTAACGAAGGGCTTTTTTAATTATGGCTCAACAAAATTTTATTGTTTGAATATTTTATAATCAATTCTGAAATCCATCAGCATTACGAAAGGAAGAATAAGTCCTATTGAATAATAGGAGTTATCACCATCTTCGTGGTATGTTTGATGAAAAGTAAAACTATAGGTTTTATTGTTTATTTTTATCGATTGTGAATGGCGGCCGCTGCTGCGGAAGAACATATAATACATATCCTTGAAAATACCCGTGTTTACTGCTCTGCAAAGTATATCCTGGCAAAGGTTTCGAATAGGTTCCATTTTGCAAAAGAATACACGTCCCGGGAAAAAGTAAGCAAGATATTCGGCTTCGGTAAACTTGATCCAGCCGGCTTCATCAGGATATTTTTTGTAAATTTCAACGTATATGTCGTTCCAGTCCTGATCGCGTGTTTTTTCAGAAATGGTAGTTTCTTTATCGTTCATTTTAACATGAAGATTAATATCTTTTGCTAAAAAATCTTTATCCTCAGTTTTCTTAGGAGAATAACGTTTTATAATATCAGCCTTCAAAACATTTTTATAGAACATATCAGCCCTGTTGTAAATTACTTCTGGTGTTTGTGGGAGTTTTATTGGTACAACACGGGGTTTATTTTCAACTACAGGTTTTTTAGGTTCAGGAACAATTTTCTTTTCGATTTTAGCAACAGGTTTTTCAATAGGTTTTGCTACTACCTTAGGAATACTAACCGGTTCAGGCTTTTTAGGAATAACTTTTTTTACCGGTGCTTTTGGAGCAGGTTTTTTTATTTGAACAGGTTTTTTAATAATTTTATTAACGACTTTTTTCTTGGGTGCTGGCTTAACAACCTTTTTCGGGGCCGGCTTTGCTTTTACTTTAGCTTTTGGTAAAGGTTTTTTAGCTACCGGTTTTGATTTTGCAATGGGTTTTTTGATAGCAGGTTTCGAAACCTTTTTAACAGCTTTTTTTACAACGGGCTTTTTTATTGCCGGTTTTTTTATAGTTTGTTTCTTAGCAGGTTTGCTTTTTCCTTTTACAGGTGCAGCTTTTTTCTTAGGTGAAGTTTTTTTTGCCATAATTTATTTTTTATTCCCAAATGCCTGCAATTGCAGTTGAGCAATATTCGCAGTTGCCGTTTTTTATATGATTTTCAATAACTTTAAATCCTTTTCTTGAAATAATCTTTTTGGAACATCCCGGGCAGAAAGTATTTTCCGCTTCATTTCCAGGTACATTACCTATATAAACATACTTCAAACCTTCGCCAATTGCTGTTTTTATTGCTTCTTCAAGTGTTGCAACAGGTGTATATGGCAGATTAGTAAGTTTATACATAGGCGTGAAACGTGAAAAATGCAATGGGGTTTCATTAAAACCGTTTTTATTTAACCATTGGCACATTTCTTTTATCATTGTCATATTGTCAGTCCATGTTGGAACTATCAGGTTTATAATCTCTAACCACACACTATTCTTTTTTAAAGTAAGTAATGTGTTAAGTACAGGTTGTAAAGTTCCTCCATTAAGATCTTGATATATAGAATCCTGAAAGCTTTTCAAATTGATACTTGCTGCATCTATGTATTTTGACAGTTCGTTTAAAGGTTCTTCATTTATATACCCGTTTGATATAAAAACATTTTTAATCCCGGCTGCATTTGCTTGCTTTGCAATTTCCAACATGTATTCGTAATAGGCAATAGGTTCAGCATAAGTATATGCAATGGAATTTATACTGTTTTTCTTACAATATTTTATAATATCTTCAGGGCTAAAGTTTTCATTTTCTGTTTTGTCAGGACCTACTTGCGATATGGTCCAGTTCTGGCAGTTAAGGCAGCGGAAATTACATCCGGCTGTTGATAATGAAAATATTTCGGACTGTGGGAAAAAATGGAAAAGTGGTTTTTTCTCAATAGGGTCGATGTGATAAGTGCAAGGGTTCCCGTAAGCAATAGTATAATATTTCCCTTCTACATTAAATTTATTCCGGCAAAAACTTCTTCCTCCGTTAGCAAGTTTACAAGCATGTGGACATAAATGGCATTGAGTATATTTACCAGGCAGGCTTTCGTAATATAAAGCTTCTTTGCTGTGTTTCAGCAAATCGGTAATATCATCATTTCTTTTTGTAACAGTCATGCTGTTCCTTGTGTTTGCCAACGATAGCAGAGGTGTGCAACTTAAGCAGGCAGTCATACCGCCAAAACCCAACAGGCTTTTCTTTAAAAAATCTCTTTTGGTAATTTTTTTTTGTTCATCAGTTGCTAATTGCCTGTTAATCATTTCAAACGGAATAATTTTTACGTTTAAAGTACAGGTTGATTCCACTTAAAACATTCAAAAAACCAGTTAGAATGCACGCCTCAAAAATTCCGAGCAAAGGTAATAAAAAAGTAGATAATATTAACGCTCCTATCGCTGAACCAAATAAATCGGCTCCATAAATTTCGGCTGCAATATGATGTATTGATTTATTTATTGTCTTGGAAGCCAGCGAGAAAGACATTCCTGTAAGTATACCCAAAATAAGTATTAAAAATATGAAAAATAATTCTACATAAAAGCTACTTGACAACTTTGCTGATATTAATATAAATAGCGGAAGCACAAAACAATAAATAGCAATTGCAGCCTGAACTTTTAAAAAATTATTAACAGATTGATTTTTTATTTTTTTATTTACATAGTAAGTTCCAAATGCCAATCCTGCCATAAATAATGTAATAATAATCCCGACGACCTGGTATACATATCCATAGATTATCTGGAAAGCAACAAGTATTACCACTTCCATGGATGATGAGGCAAAACCACCTGTGAACAAACATAATTTTACCGGCTTTAACCTTAAAATCAATATTAAGGTTATCAGCATAATAACAGCTAATAAATAATAATAGTTGCTTTTGAAGTGGCTCATCCAGTATCGAAGCTGATGAAAATAAACAATAGGATAAAAATCTTTATTAACTACAGTTTTTTTATCAATATGCCTTAAAATGTATTGCATCCGATCCTTGATCAAGTTATCATCTAAATAATAAGGGTTTACATAAAGGTTGTCAATTCCTTTCTGGGTTACCAGCTCAGTTATGTTGGGATTTAATTTTCCATCGGAAGCAATAAAAAAGTTTTTATTTCCGGGTATAATAAGAATATTTTTAAAGACCTTATTTAATGTGTTAAATAATACAGAATTGATATTTTTAATTTCAGGGCTGATATAGTCGGACCCAGAATACAATCCGAATGATATTACTCCATCTTTATTCAATTTTAATTTCAGTTCTTTAAAAAATTCAAGGGTGTAATAACGGTTGAGCTGTGCGGTATTAGGAGCAGGTAATTCAATGATCACTACATCAAATTTTTCTTTTGTTTGTTTCAGGAACAAACGGGCATCTTCATTCTTTATATGTATTTTAGGACTTTCGAGATTATGTGTATATTTTTTCCCCAGTTCAACAAGGGCCGGATTTATTTCAAGGTAATCAATACTGTCAATATTATATTTTAAAATTTCATTAGCCAGTCCATTTACTCCGCCCGATACAAGTAATATTTTTTTTGGATTTTGATGTTGCAACATGGCATAATGTACAGCTTCTTCATTCTCAGTATAATTATCGGTTGAGAATAAAAGCATGCTGTTCTCAAAAAAGTTAAGCTGGTTGCCGGTTTTAGTAACAACAAGGTTGCCGAAAGGTGTATCGTTGGAGTAAATTAATTCCTGGTTTTTATATTGTTTTTCGCGGGTATATTTTTCCAGGTTATAATTAAACATAAGAAATAAAAATGCAAGTGTAACTATTGCCAGTGTTATAGTTGAACGTTTTTTCCGGAAGGTTAATGAAATAGCAAATGCAGCAGTAAGATTAACGATCAATAAAACATACAGTACTTGCAGGTTATTCAGAAAATACACCAGGAAGAAATTAAAAACGATCCCGCCAATAATACTTCCTAAAGTATCAAAATAGTAAACCCTGCTTATCTGGTTGCTTTTAATTTTCTCGGAAAGGGTGATGCTGAAGAAAGTAAAAAGATAACCCGAAACTATACAGTAGGGCAAAAGGAATGTAAAAGAAACCATGATCCCATCCATTGGACTCAGCATGATTCCTTCGGGGAAAATAATATTGCGCAACCAACGTAACAAGAAAATAGAAAGCAAAGGAAATATTGCCGATAGCAGTTGAAAGCCAATAAGAAATCCTTCTTTCTTATGAATTCTTTCCGATGATTTTCCAAGCATTGCTCCTATAGCGGTAAGCAGCATCCAGCTAGCCATAATGATACCGAATATCAATTCATTGCCATAAAAGACATTCAGGAATTCCCTGATGAAAATAATTTGTGTTACAACAGAAGAAATACCCAAAGCAATAATGCCGTAAATAAAAACCATTTCTTTATTTACTTTAATAGATTTCATTCTGTCAGACATTTAAGAAAATATTATCTTTGAATCAAAGATTTGCAAAATTAAACATTAAATGCAAAAGTTATTTAGAAATAAAATAATACTCTTTTTTATGATACAACTTGTTATTATTAATAATAGCTGTAATTCGCAGGACAAACCATCGGATAAGAAAACAATAGACCGTAAACCTGCAGTAGCAGGGCAGTTTTATGCCGGTGATAAAGAAACTTTAAAAAAAGATTTGAAATATCTTTTTGAAAAAGCGACACCTGTAACCGAGAAAAATGTTTTTGCTGTGATATGTCCTCATGCAGGTTATATATATTCAGGGAGTGTGGCAGCTTCGGCTATAAACCAGGTTGACCCCGATAAAGAATATGAGGCTGTTTTTGTAATTGGTGCAAGTCATAGATATGCATTTGAAGGGGCATCGGTATATAATAAAGGGAACTTTATTACTCCGCTTGATACAGTAGAAGTTGATACTGTCATTGCCAATAAGCTGGTAAAGAGCAATGCTGTATTTCAATTTGATGCCGATTATCATTTGCCTGACCATTGCATTGAAGTGCAATTACCTTTTTTGCAATATCACCTGAAGAAAAAATTTAAGATCGTTCCTATTCTTATTGGTACTGCTGATGTAACTAAACTGAAAAAAATTGCAGAGATACTGAAACCTTATCTTACTGAAAAAAATCTTTTTGTGATAAGCTCTGATTTTTCGCATTATCCTAAATATGCCGATGCTGTTGTGAATGATAAACGTACAGCCGATGCCATTGCTTTAAATTCGCCAAAGGAATTGATGAACACCATAAATGCAAATGCTGATAAAAAAATCCCTGAACTGGTTACCAGTCTTTGCGGGTATGATGCAGTGATGACATTATTATATATGACAGAAAATATGAAAGGCATTACAGTGAAACCCGTTTTATACAAGAACAGCGGTGAGGTGTCGAAGGATTCGGGCAGTGTTGTGGGGTATTGGGCTATTGCGTTTTCATCGGATGGAAAAAATAAACTAAACAGTGAAAATGAATTTTCATTAACGCAAAAAGATAAAGAAGACCTTTTGAAAATTGCACGCAATACCCTTGAAACATATATCAAAAAAGGTAATAGGCCTAAGATTGATACTACCGGTTTTTCGGAAACCATAAAACAAAACTGCGGAGCTTTTGTTACATTAAAAGAAAAAGGTGAATTACGCGGATGTATCGGACGATTCATGCCCGACAAGCCTTTATATCAGATTGTTCAGGATATGGCTGTTTCAGCATCTACCGAGGATTACCGGTTTGACAGAGTTACCAATGATGAACTGAATAAAATTACAATTGAGATCTCAGTATTGTCGCCATTAAAGAAAATAAAATCACCAGATGAATTTATTTTAGGAAAGCATGGAATTTATATTGTTAAGAATGGCATGTCAGGAACTTTTTTGCCACAGGTAGCTGATGAAACGGAATGGACAAAAGAAGAATTCCTTGGGCATTGTGCCCGCGATAAAGCCGGAATAGGCTGGGATGGCTGGAAAACAGCCGATTTGTACATTTATACTGCTGTAGTTTTTGGTGAAGATGAATAATTTAACTGCTTTAATTACTCTAATATTCTTATGATAGCATAAAAGGTAAAAGCACTCGTTACGCTTCGCTAAACGAGCGCGAACGTGGGAATTTATATTATCAATGAACATATGGAATTATAACAAATTCAGTCGAGTCTTTCACTTTTGCTGTATCATTTCGATAAACTTTACACTCTATTACTTTATCAAATGCAAAATTTAAAGTCCATGAACGTTTCGTAATTGAAGAGCTAAATTCAATAGAATTATAATATAATTCAGGTCTGTCAAAAGTCCCGATATAATCAGTCCCCCAATTCAAATCGGTAAGATAAACTTTTTTAAATTTTTTATTTATAATGTTGTATTTACAAGCATATGTTGAATCTTTCGACCATCCCCAATAATATAAAACATAATTGTCCAAATAAAATGCTGAAAAGAAAGAGTCATATAATGGAGGTGAAAGATAACTAAATTTATTACCGTCATATATAGTTAAACCTTTTACTCTACCAAATATCTTGTTGTTTTTTGATTTATGAGAATGCTCTTCGGTACCTTTTTGAGATCTGACTTGCAAATACAAAATTGAATCTGTTCCGATAAAAAAAGCGCTACTGTATAACAAGACGGTATCAATAGGTTGTGAATATTTGTATAGAATTGCATAACTAGCGCCACATACATTTAAATCAAATTCGGATGGTAAGGAAAATGTGTATTTTGTCATGTCGGATTTAGAGATAGATTCATTTTCGGATTTTTTATTATCAGTCATAACTCCGTCTCTACATGATAGCAGAGTTAAAACAATCATCACTAATATCAAATTTCTCATATATATATTGCAAATTTATTATTAATGCTAAAAATTATATTACTCCATTTACTATGCTACATCTACATTTTAAAATTCAAAATAGCTTATTCTTTAATTATTTTTTTCTATGTATTCTTTTTCTGAATTTATTTCATAAACAGTATAATCATAATTTTCAAAGACAATTTTATAATTTAAATATTCTTTATAATCATGTTTATTTACAAAAATATATTTACATCCTTGCAGGGCAATTTCTTCGATAAATAAACTATCCGATAATTTTTTATTTACACAGTTCCATCCTTTTCTGTGTGTCAAATAAATTTGTTGAGGATTTCCATTTCCATTGATAACAATCAAATCTTTTTTATCCGAAACACTATCAGCAATTGATTCTAATTCGAGTTTGTACATTTCCGTTTTTTTATTAAAAAAATCATGTTGCTGGTTTGCTATACTTTCTGTAATTCCAAAGAAAATAATAAAAATGAATAACCATTTATTTTTGATTTGAGAAATGGAATACCCTGCAACTAAAGCCATAACAGGAACAAATGGAATTATGTAATATGAATGATGAGTAAAAGAAGAACCTGATTTGAAAATATAAATGATGAATATTAATAAAATTGACGTAAAAACATAGATCAATCTTTTGTTTTGTTTTTTTAACATCAGGAAAATACCAAAGATGAAAAATGAAATAAAAATATAACTACAAAAAGAACTAATAAAAAATTTCTCCAATGCCATATAAATATTTGAAGATACTTCGTAAAACCCTTTTTGTATATCTGAACCTGAATTATACCATATGCCGAATTTACTTGACACATAAGGGTTCCATATAAAATACCAGGTATATGTAAGTATAAGTGGTATGATTGTCGTGAGTCCAAGAATTATTTTTTGTTTTGGATTTGTTCGGGTAAAGAATAAAGGAATAAAAACTATGAAGTATATGCCTGCAGGAATCTTAGATAAAATACCAAGGCTTGAAAATAGTAAGTATAAAAAAATATTTATGTATCGTCCTTTCTCTAAATATTCAGTCCCATAATAAATTCCAATGAACATTAATGATATGCAAAATGTGTCGGGCATCATTTTCCTTGAAAAAGCAAACCATATCGAACCAATTAAACAAAAAGCCGACGAGAATGCAATTTTATGGTCAAAATATTTTTTAATTATTTTATAAAAGAAAAATATTCCTATTGAAGAAACAATAAGGTTTATCAATCGTCCATACCAATGAGTGTAACCAAATAATTTAGCAATTAGAGAATAGATATAATTCATAATTGGAAATTCCATTCCAATTATCCCTGTGCCACCTTCATTATCATCAATACGAGGGTATAAGATATTTGAATTGGTTTCAAAAAAATTTCTGCTTACCATTAATCCTGTTGCTTGTCTCCAGTTATGACCTATTTCAATAGGTGGGTTAGTGATGCCAATAAGCCGAATAAGAAAAAAGATTACTATCCAAAATTCAATTTTGTTACAAAACTTTTTTTTTATTTCAGAACTCATTTGTAAAAAGAAAAAATAGATGATTTATATTTTATAAAGATAATGCATCATTATAATTATTACTGTTCAACTATTTGCGTAATTGTTATTATTCAATCTATGTTGATGATTAACGTTATTAAGATTATTTGATGTTTGATTTTATTTCGACGATACTGTAATTTCAACTCTCCTGTTTTTCTTTCTTCCCTCTTCTGTGGTATTTTCGCCAATGGGGTTTTGTTGACCATAGCCGGTATAATTCATTCGTGTGCTTTCAATGCCTTTGTTTACAAGGTAATCATAAACTGCCTTTGCGCGATTTTCGGATAATTGATTGTTGCCAATGTCAACTGTAGAATTATCGGTATACCCTTTTATTTCAATTTTTGTTGCAGAATTTTTTTTCATTTCACCGGCAAGACTGTCGAGTTTAGTGTATGCATTTGTTGGAATTGTAGATTTGCCTTCTTCAAAATTTAAAATAATTGTTGCAGTTGAGTTTTCTTTAATAGCAGCAGTCATGCCTGATATAGGTTTATATTTTAAACGGAATGAGTCGTAAGTTATAGTTAAATATTTATCGGAGCCAATGTATTCAAGAATGGGTTCAAGCTCCATGGGTTTCAGGTAACTTTGAACGGTAGTTATAAGGCGAAGGCTATCATCGAGGTAACACATGGAAGGATATGACATGCGCCCTTTAAGCAGCGAACTTGCCAGTTGATTCGGGCTGCGTGGCGTTTCGGGGTTAGGGTTAATAAAATCATATCCATTAAAATGAATGGTATCTTTTCGTTCGGCATCCAGTTTAACTGCGATAAAATATTTATTCATTAGCCGGGTAATAGTAGAATCGGGGAAAGTGTTTTTATCAAGCACCTTGCACCATCCGCACCATTCGGTATAAATATCTATGAAAACTTTTTTATGTGTAGCACTGTTGAGTTTTACTCCATCTTCAAACGAATACCAATGAATTTTATCGCTGCTTTGCGAAAAAGCAGAATTCGTAATCAATAGGATTAACGGGAGATATAAAAGAATTTTTTTTATCATTTTTATTAAGTTAAATCGTAAAACTGATCCGCCTAAGGCAGACTAAAATAAGTTAATCAACTCCATGCATTTTCTTCAATAACCATTTCGACATGAATATTACAATAATACCTAATATCCCGATAAAAATTGCAATGCCTGCAAAAATTGATAATGCTCCGAGTTTAGCAACTACACTAACAATAGCGCCGCTAATAAAATTGGCAATAGCGCTGCTGGTAAACCATAATCCCATAAATAAAGATGAATATTTTGCTGGAGCTAATTTAGTTACCATTGATAAACCAATTGGAGAAAGGCAAAGTTCCCCGATGGTATGAAATAAATAAGTAACGATAATCCAGATAAGACTTGCTTTAACTGCGGTGTCAGGGTTGTCGCCACCACGTTGCATTACAGCGCCTACCATAAAAAGAAATCCAATACCAAGAGCAATCATACCTATTCCCATTTTAACCGGAGTAGAAGGATTCTTTCCCTTTTTTGCAAGGGCAACCCAAAGTGCAGCGAATAAGGAACCGAGAATAATGATGAATACTGGGTTTATAGCCTGGAACCATGATGTAGGCATGGTCCATCCGAAAATGGTTTTGTCAATAAAATTATCGGTATATAAATTGAAAGTGGTTCCTGCTTGTTCGAATCCTGCCCAAAAAAAAGTAACAAAGAATAATAAAATCCAGATAACAAGAATACGGTCCTTTTCTATTTTTGTTAAAGGTTTATTTTCAACTTTATTTTCTTTATTCTGTTTGTAAATAGGGTATTTACCTATGTCGCCTAAAAATCTTTGCGCAGCTATCATATAAATAATTAACCCTGTCATCATTGCAAATCCTGCAATCATAAAGCCATACCTGAATCCATATGTTTCTCCGAAATAACCACAAAGCAGTGGAGCAAAGAATGCGCCTCCATTGAAAAGCATATAGTAAATCGTAAATCCGCTGTCGCGACGTTTATCACCGGGGGCATACAGATCGCCAATCATTGATGAGCAGGTAGGTTTAAAGAATCCGTTGCCAAACGCAAGAAGAATAAGTCCGGTAAAAAATGATGTTGTTGTTAAATCAAGCGCAAGGGTGAAGTGACCGATCATAATTAAAAATCCACCAATGATAACCGATTTTCTTTTTCCTATATAACGGTCAGCAAGAAACCCGCCAAGCAAAGGTAAAAGATAGCACATACTGGTGAAAGTGCCATAAACAAAGCCTGCATTAGCATCAGAAAAACCCAGCCCACCTAAATGTGCCCTGCGATTTTCGGGATTAAAAATATCATTTGCCATATACAGGATAAGAAAAGCTCTCATGCCGTAATAACTGAAGCGTTCCCATATGGCTGTAAATGAAAGTATCCACAATCCTTTTGGTTGTGATAAATTTTCTGTCTGAATAGTATTTGATTCCATGTAAGTTATTTTGATTTGCTAAAATAGAAAATAAATTAATCGGTAACCGAAATTAGTTAACCGTAAGATAGGGTTGGATTTTATTAAATATTTTTTCAGTTATTAATGCAAGCTTTTTTATCTCTTCAATTGTTTTGAAATTGCCATGTTGTTTCCTGTAATTGACAAGCGATGCAGCTATATTATAATTCAGGTAAGGATGTTTTTTTAATTCATCAGGCGTAGCGCTATTGATATTAATTTTTGAAATTAAAAATTTATTGATACTCACGTATTCTGAAAAGCCTGAAAAACGTATGCTGTCCATTCCATACACTTCAAGCAGTTGTTCTTTTTTTATGAATCCACCAAGTTTATTACGGTATGCAATAATTCGTTTTGCAAATGCAGAACCTATGCCTTTCAGCTTTTTTAAATCGTTGGTATCGGCGGCATTCAATTCGATGATTTCAGAATTCTTTAAATTAGTGTTTGATTTTTTTTCTTTGTTATCAAAATTATTTTCATTCGGAATTTGAATGTAAGGCTCTATGATTTCGTATTCGCTTTCGCTGATGGAATATATTTTTTTCAGGTCTTCTTTTTTAAAAAATTTTCCACCTTTGGCTTCGTAATTTTTTATAGTGCGGATTTGTTTATCCGAAAATCCCATTTGTTTCCATTCTCTATCTGAAAGCCCGTTTGGATTGAACAGGAAAGGATGTATTTGCATTTCGGCAGTTGATTTATCAATATTGGAATAATCGAACTCTTTTGAGTAGGAACTGTCGTAGTTGTATGAATATTTTTTTTGCGCTTTCAGCGATCTTTCAAATTTTTCAATTTCATTATCAAGCTTACTAAAATCAGGTGTTTCTTTACTTGTGATTAAAGGGAAGAGTAATGGCGATATAACAACAAGCAGCAGAATAATAAGCAAAACAATTATTCCTTTGCGCTCACTTTTGTTGAATGAAAAATAATCTTTTATAAACTGTTTCAAGAATAGTATAAATTGCTAAAACACAAAAATATATTTATTTGAGAAAATGGAAATGATTAAGTATATTTTTTTTCAATGAGGATAATTTTATAATATTGTGCAAATTTTAAACGACAAATATAAAATGGCCAAACGATTATTTATAACCAAATCCATGTCAAAGCTCATGGATGAATCTAATGATAAGGGTCATGGGCTTAAAAGAACGCTTACGGCAACCAATTTAACAACACTTGGTATTGGTGCTATTATTGGCGCAGGAATTTTTGTTCTTACCGGGCAGGCAGCTGCACAGTATGCCGGTCCTGCTATTGTAATCTCATTTATTATTTCAGGTGTTGCATGTGCTTTTGCCGGATTGTGTTATGCTGAGTTTGCATCAATGATACCCATTGCAGGAAGCGCTTATACCTATTCGTATGCCACGATGGGTGAATTTCTTGCATGGATTATAGGTTGGGACCTTATTCTTGAATATTTATTTGCTGCTTCTACAGTATCGGTGGGATGGGGCGGATATGTTGTTAGTTTTCTGAATGATTTTGGTATACATATCCCTGCTTATCTAAGTGCAGCATCCGGGAGTGTACTGGTTGATGTGCCAAATATAGGATGGAAACCTATTACCGAAAATCTACTAAAAAATTTATCGGCATTGAATATAAATGTGGATACACTACCACATGTTACTTCAATAATGAATTTGCCTGCAATGGCTATAGTTGCAATACTAACAACTTTGCTTGTAATTGGAATAAGGGAATCAGCTAATTTTAATAATGTAATGGTCATAGTAAAAGTTTCTGTAATTATTATATTTATTGCTATAGGATTTGCTTTTGTGAAAAGTGCGAACTGGCATCCATTTATCCCTGAAAATACAGGTGAATGGGGAGAGTACGGATGGAGTGGTATATTACGCGGAGCCGGTGTAATTTTCTTTGCTTATATAGGATTTGATGCGGTATCCACTGCTGCACAGGAAGCAAAGAATCCTCAAAAACATATGCCCATTGGTATTCTTGGATCATTAAGTATTTCAACAGTTTTATATATTCTTGTGGCAATAGTTTTAACAGGTATTGTAAGTTATACGATGTTAAATGTTCCTGATCCTGTAGCGGTGGGTGTTAACGCGATGGGTAACGGTATGTTCTGGTTACGTCCGATCATTAAAATAGCGGCAATTGCAGGATTAAGTTCTGTAATACTTGTAATGCTTATGGGACAGCCACGTATTTTTTATTCTATGTCGAAAGATGGTTTGCTTCCACCGGTTTTTTCAAAAGTTCACAAACGTTTTAAAACACCATATATAAGTACAATTATTACCGGATTTGTAGCGATGATCATAGCCGGTGTTCTTCCAATCGATATACTTGGAGAACTTGTTTCAATAGGTACACTATTAGCTTTTGCGATCGTATGTGTAAGTATAATCATCCTCAGGAAAAAACGCCCGGACCTTCCTCGTCCATTCCGTACACCTTTAGTACCATTGATCCCGATTCTGGGCGCATTGATATGTTTTGCCCAAATGGCATCCTTGCCTTTAGATACATGGTTGCGATTGATTATATGGATGGCTATCGGTTTTCTGATTTATTTTACATACGGCATCAGGAAAAGTAAGCTGTTTAATGAAAATAAAAATGAAAAGAAATAATTAGATTCTACTTTTTATTATAAGAATAAAACCGCCTCAGTATTTTGAGACGGCTTTTTTTATCTGAAGAAGTTATGAATTTCTCACTTCAAACTTCAAAGATATCATCACTTAGATTTGCAATACCGATTGTATATATGTAATAGCCCATAAATTGTACAATAACATCTATATTATCGGCATAGCCATTGTAAAATTTACTATTTTAAATTTACAATTGGTATCAATACATTGAAGTTTTCCAAAGTATTGTTTAATATAGTTTAAGTAAAATGTCAGGGGCATTGATATTTATACTATCTTTGCACAGTCAATTAAAGATAAAGTTTTAACCGGTATCAATTCGTAAATGGTTTTTTCATTCCCTCCTAAGGTAGTAATAATAAACGATTTTCAGCTTTCCAGTGTAAAACGATTATCAATTAATCATTTTTAAAAAAAAGTATTATGAACATTTTTATTTCAAATTTGAGCTTCAGAGTAAGCGATGAAGATTTATTATCGTTATTTGGAGAGTATGGTGCTGTAAAATCAGCAAAAGTTATTACCGATAAATTTTCGGGCAGATCAAGAGGTTTTGGTTTTGTTGAAATTGAAGATAACGAAATTGCTAAAAAAGCTATTGAAGAACTTGACGGAGTTGAATACGACGGCAGAGTTATTAAAGTTTCAGAAGCAAAACCTAGAACTGAAAACCGCGATGGAAAAAGAAGAGGTGGTTTTAACGATAGAGGCGACAGAGGTGACAGAAACGATAGAAACAACAATAGAGTTAGTTATAGGAATTAATCCTGTAACAGAATTGAGAAAATAGAAATGACTTTTGAAGAACTTTCCGTTATACCTGAAATTTGCAAAGCAATTCAGGAAATGGGATTTGAAAACCCAATGCCTGTTCAGGAACAGGTAATACCCTTATTACTTAATAAACGTAATGATGTAATAGCGCTTGCGCAAACAGGAACCGGAAAAACAGCAGCTTTCGGCATTCCTCTTATACAGGAAGCCAATCCGGATATTTCCAATCCCAGAGCTTTGGTACTATGTCCCACACGCGAACTGTGCATGCAAATTACAGGCGATTTAAAAGATTTTGCGAAATATTGCAATAATATCAGGATACTCCCTGTTTATGGAGGTTCCAGCATTGAAACACAAATCAACGCTTTAAAAAAAGGTGTTCAAATTGTTGTTGCTACTCCCGGAAGGTTGATCGATCTTCTGGAAAGAAAAGCAGTTAAACTTTCGGGAATTGAAAGAGTAGTGCTTGATGAAGCCGATGAAATGCTGAACATGGGTTTCCTTGATGATATCAATACTATTCTGGCACAGGCTCCGGCAAAACGGAATACCATGCTTTTCTCGGCTACTATGCCCGATGCTATTACCAATATTTCACGGAAGTTCATGAACAATCCGGTTGAAATTACTGTAGGCTCAAAAAACGCTGGCGCTGAAAATGTAAAACATGTTTGTTATACGGTTCATGCACGCGATAAATATTTTGCTTTAAAACGTATTGCCGATTTTAATCCGAATATTTATGGTATTGTTTTTTGCCGTACACGTAAAGAAACACAGGAAATTGCCGATAAACTGATACAGGATGGATACAATGCCGATGCATTGCATGGCGACTTATCGCAGGCTCAACGCGATTCAGTAATGCAAAAGTTCAGGATACGGAACATACAGCTGCTTATTGCTACTGATGTTGCTGCCCGCGGACTTGATGTAGATGACCTTACTCATGTTATCAATTATAATTTACCCGACGATTTTGATGTGTATACACACCGAAGCGGACGAACAGGAAGAACAGGCAAAGCAGGAATTTCAATTGCCATTGTTAACCTGAAAGAAAAAAGCATGCTAAAGCAAATTGAGAAAAAAATTAAGAAATCATTTCTGCATGCTACTATTCCTACCGGAAAAGAAATTTGCGAAAAACAACTTTTCAGTTTTATCGATAGAATGGAAAAAGTGGAAATTGATTATTCACAGGTGAATAATTTCCTTCCAGTGATTTTCCGCAAATTGGAATGGCTCGATAAGGAAGATATTATCTGCCGTTTTGTTTCCCTTGAATTTAATCGTTTCCTGGAATATTATAAGAATGCACCGGATATCAATATTTCTGATATGGGTGAAAGACGTTCTGATAGAAAAGGCGATAGATCTGGCGTTGAAGCAGGCTATGCGCGCTTATTTATCAATTCAGGAAAAATGGATGGACTTAATCCTGCAAAATTAATAGGCGTTATTAATGACGTTTTGCCGGGAGAAAAAATATCAATCGGACGAATTGATTTATTGAAAAGTTATTCATTTTTTGAAATAGAAAAACCTTATGCTGAACAGGTAATGACAGCACTGAATGATTATTCTTTAGATGGCAGGATATTGAAAGTTGAAATTGCTTCTGAACGAAGATCTGAAGGGCAGGAGCGATCAGAAAGATCGGAAAGAAGACATGTCAGATCAAAAAGAAAATTCGGAAAAGAAGGAAATTATAAAAGCGATGGTGGAAGCTACAAAGGTGATAGCAGCCGCAGACGCGAAGGTAGTCGTAGAGATGAAGGCAGTCGCAGAAGTGGCGGAAGATTTAGTAATGATAAAGAATCCCGTGGCGACAGAAAAGATAAACCAAGAAATTTCGAAAAGAAGAAATTCAGATAACTGAAAAGCAGGCATTGCCTGCTTTTTCTATTTTATAATCATATTATTTCTTACTTCGTGTAATTTATTCCAAACTTCGGTATTGCTTTTATTTGCACTTACCAAAATGGTCAGGTAAGTTTTATTTGTTTCGGTTTTAATAATGCTTTCAATTTCCATGAACAGATTTATTTTTCTTCCATTGCTGAATGTATCGAAAAATGGTACAGTTGCGCTGTATATTGGCAATTCAGTTGCTGATGGTACTACTTTAATTTCTGATTTTATAAGTGCAGTGTCAGGTGTTAACTTTTTTGGTTGTCCAACAGAAAGGCACAATCCTTTGTAATATTTATCAAGAAAATTTTTAATATCATCTTTCTGAAAATTTTTCTTTCCATCAATGCAAACAACAAAAGCATATGTAAAATAATTTACCGAGGTGGTATCAAACATTCCGGGAGCAAAACGTATTTCTTCAAATCCGGAATAATTGATTTCCGGAGCAAAATCAAAAGGTAAATTAATTCTTTCAAAGCCCCAGCCGGTGGGCATTTGCAGTATTACCGGATTGGGTTGTTGTTGCTGCGAAAAAACTAATGATGAAAAATTTACCATTAACAAAATTGTAAAAAATATTTTTTTCATAAAATATGTTTTTAAAATTGTTATTGCTTTTTTATATCGGAAGTGGCAGTAAGCATCATCAGTTTTTGAAAAACGGCAGTTACAGCTTTTGGTGGAGGATTATTGGCATTTCCCCAAACAATCCGGTTGGATTTACTGCCTTTGAATAATTCAATATAATAATTGTAATTGTAAGGATTGTTGAATGACAATTCGTATAAATTATTTTTCTTCATCTCATTATATATCTCTTTGATTTTTTCTTTAGGTAGCGATTTAATGAATTTATTTGATGAAGTTTCTTTTTTATATAAATCGCCTTTGTTGTCAATATAATATTCGTCATATTTTCCGGTGAATCCACCACCTTTACCAAAAACTACTTTGTCGAAAGGAATATTATATTTAAATAAACTGCAATTACAAAAAAGAAAAAAAATCAGGGAAATAAAGAATATTTTTTTCATGTCAGGACAATTAAGATTTAAGAAGATTTTTCATGTTATGAATTTGTTCGGGAGTGCCAAGAACAAATAGTTTTGCATCGGGAATCATTTTTGTTTCAGGTAAAGGATTAATAATAAACTCACCTTTGCTGGTTTTAAAACCAATAATGTTTGCGCCTGTTTTATTGCGTATATCCAATTCGGCAAGAGTTTTATTCCTGAAATTTTCATGCATATCGCAGCAAAAGATTTCTTCGAGATTAACAGTTGTAGTTTCATATACAGAAATATGACGAAGCAATTCAACAACATCAGGTTTCATTACCAGTGCAGCCATGTGTGCTCCTCCCACGTGTTCGGGTAGTACAATATTATCAGCTCCTGCCATTTTTAATTTTTTCTCGGAACTTTCGCTTGATGCGCGACTAATGATTTTTAATTTTGGATTAAGAGCCTTTGCTGATAAAACAACAAAAAGATTATCAGCATCCAGGGGTAGCGATGTTATTAGTGCTTTTGCTGTTTTTACTCCTGCCTTAATTAAAACATCATCTTCGGTAGCATCACCTTCAATAAAAAATATTTTGCTGTTGTTTTCCGATTCATTTATCACACTGTGGGTTTGTTCAATCACCACAAAAGATTTATTGTGTGTAATAAGCTCCGATGCTGCCATTTTTCCGTTACGCCCGTAACCGCATACAATTACATGATTTTCCATTTTCTTTATTTCTGAATTAGCCCTGAAATCTTTAAAATATCTTCTGAATTCACCGTCAACAATGCTTGTTGTGATGAGTGAAATTGAATAAACAAATGTTCCCATACTTGTAAGTATGAGAAGAATTGTAAATATTTTTCCGCCGTCGGTTAAGGGATGTATCTCCTTGAACCCAACTGTAGCAATAGTTATAATGGTCATGTAAAGAGAATCGAGAAAATTATATTCTTCAATAATCTTAAAACCTATCGTGCCCATTATTACAGTAAGCAGCAATAAAAGGAAAGAATACCTGATTTTACCTAATCGCGAAAAGCTGTTCATAGTATGATGATATTAACAAAGGTAATGAAATGGAATTTATTGAAATTTATTTTTGAAAAATATTTTCAACATTAAAATGTTTGATATTAAAAATATAAATCAAAAAGTCCGATATTTGCCTTTCATAAAATTTATCATTTAAAATTTAACATTCAATATTGATAATTTAATTATGGCTGACGATAAAAAAATAATATTTTCAATGGTAGGCGTAAGTAAGATATTTCCGCCACACAAGCAGGTTTTAAAAGATATTTATCTTTCGTTTTATTATGGAGCTAAAATAGGAATCATTGGTTTGAATGGTTCCGGAAAATCAACATTACTCAAGATTATTGCTGGAATTGAACAATCGTACCAGGGTAAAGTTGTTTTCTCACCGGGCTATTCTGTAGGATATCTTGAACAAGACCCGAAGCTTGATGAAACAAAAACAGTGAAAGAAATTGTCCAGGAAGGTGTTCAGGAAGTTGTTGATCTGCTTAAAGAGTACGAAGAAATTAATTTAAAGTTTGCCGAACCTATGAGTGATGATGAGATGAATAAGCTCATCGAACGTCAGGGTGCGCTTACTGAATTGCTCGATCATCATAATGCATGGGAACTTGATACTAAGCTTGAAAGAGCGCTCGATGCATTGCGTTGTCCTGATGGTGAGGCTTTGATAAAAAATTTATCGGGAGGTGAATTAAGACGCGTAGCTTTGTGCCGACTGTTGCTTAAAGAACCCGATATTCTTTTGCTTGATGAGCCTACCAACCACCTCGATGCCGAATCGGTTGAATGGCTTGAGTTGCATTTGAAACAATACAAAGGAACTGTTATTGCTGTAACACACGATCGTTATTTCCTTGATAACGTTGCAGGCTGGATACTCGAACTCGACCGTGGCGAAGGCATTCCATGGCAGGGAAATTATTCTTCATGGCTCGACCAGAAAACAAAACGATTAGCTCAGGAAGAAAAATTTGAAAGCAAACGCAGGAAAACATTGGAACGGGAATTAGAATGGGTGCGTATGTCGCCATCAGCACGTCATGCTAAGGGAAAAGCAAGGTTGAATGCATATGAAAAAATGTTGAATGAAGATGTAAAACAAAAAGAAGAACGACTTGAAATATTTATTCCTAATGGTCCACGCTTAGGTAATGTGGTTGTTGAAGCTAAAGATGTTTCGAAATCATTTAGCGAGAAATTATTATTTGAGAATTTAAGTTTTGCATTACCTCCTGCCGGAATTGTTGGTATCATTGGCCCTAACGGTGCCGGTAAAACCACATTGTTCAGGATGGTCATCGGTTCTGAAAAAGCTGATAAAGGAGAATTTAAAACTGGAGAAACTGTAAAAATAGGTTATGTTGACCAGTCGCATGCAGCCATCGATCCTGAAAAGACCGTGTACCAGGTGATTTCAGGCGACAGTGAAATCATCACTGTTGGCGGGCGTTCTATGAATGCACGTGCGTATGTGGCACGTTTTAATTTCAGTGGTGCCGACCAGGAAAAGAAATGCGGTGTGCTTTCGGGCGGCGAACGGAATCGTCTGCACCTTGCATTAACATTGAAAGAAGAAGCAAACGTATTATTGCTCGACGAACCTACTAACGATATTGATGTTAACACACTTCGTGCTTTGGAAGAAGGTCTTGAAGACTTTGCCGGATGTGCCGTGATCATCTCTCACGACCGCTGGTTCCTTGATAGAGTGGCAACTCACATCCTCGCATTTGAAGGCGATTCGCAGGTTTACTTCTTCGAAGGTTCCTACTCGGAATATGAAGAAAATAAAAAGAAACGATTAGGCGATACAGGTCCAAAACGTATTCGTTATAAAAAATTGAAAGCGGATTAAATTTAAAAATCTGAATTCAGAAAATAGAAATTACAGAAATAAATTTTCTATACACTAAGCCCTGTAAGGGTAAAACAATTTTTAGATATTTTCCATAATCAAATTATGTTTCGTACCTAACGGCACGAAAATATCTTTAGTAGTTTATATATTTTACCAATATATTGTCCCTATCGGGACAAAAGCTTGGTAAAGAGAAAAACCCAAAAATATATTATGTCCTGTAAGGACAAAACAATTTATACTCGTTCTTGTCAGGTTTGCAAAGGCAAAACTGTTTAGAACGAGTTATACCGTACAGAAAACAAAAAATAATTTTGCAAAACTCTTTTCTGTCGGTATAAATATATTCCTATACACATTAAAATTATATTTAATACCTTACTGTATAAAAATATGTTTTGTAGTTTCTATATTTTTCCAATTCATTGTCCCGATAGGGACAAAAGCTTGGTAAAAGAAAAACCCAAAATATGCTATGTCCCGTAGGGACAAAACAATTTGACCTTTTATGAAAATGAATGATCATGTTTCTATTCTTCAAAGCATCTCACAGCTTTTCCGAATAACACTGTAAACATTGGGATGATGCCTTTAAATTCTTTTCTGGCATTATACATAACTTCACAAGGTGATAAAGCAACAACATCTTTTTGCAAACTCATTGTCTTGGGATCGAGCGACCACTTTTCGTAAAATCGGAATAGTAAAATATTTTTTATGTCTTTTACTTTACAAATTATTGTATCGAATAAAACTTTATTTGGCAACGTATTTTTTGTGATCTCCATTGTGTCGCATGTTGCAGCAATATCCTGAATTTCGCTTAGGTTGAAAGCGGTCATATTATCAATTGCAAATGTATAATAATCGCTGAAGTTTGTTGAAGGATATGTTTTGATTTTTTCTGAAATAGCTGAGAACAGAAGAGATTCAATATATGACTGGCGCGAAATAGAGTCGTTTGAGACTTTTAAGATATTCCCAAATTGTGGCATCGATGTTTCAAGGTTTGAAAATATCGGACTGTTGTATAAAATATAATCAGTAAGCGTTTCATAATTTTTTTTGTCAGTATTGCCAACATTTTTTATCCAGAATAAAGGCATATCCTGTGAAATAATTTTTGTTTTATTCTGATATTTTACTTCCTTGTCAACAGCGATAATTGGACTGTAATCAGAGATTTCTTTTCTGATTTTAAATGTAAAGGTATCATAATACCATGCTTCACGGAAGCGTAAACTGTGAATTTCAGAAGGTGAAATATATTTTGTTATAACAGTATCGTACTTGTCGTATGGCGGTTTTGTACGCGTTTTGATAATAGTGTCTTTATAAGTTAATTTTTTAAAAATTTCATCATGAGATAATTCATTGCCATCGTAATTATAAACTTTTATTTCTCCTTTAAGCGCTTTGTTCATCAATGCCTGCTGAAAGTACCAGCGTTTTGATGTTTCAATATTTCGTTTCCACCAGTCGGTTTCCGAAAGTTCCGAACCCTGACAAAGGTCTTTATTTATAATAGGTACATCGTATTCAATGTTTTTTATCAGAACATTATTTTGAGCCTGAAGGGAATTAAGAAAAAATAAAAAAAATATTGATAAATAAAAAAATGTTTTCATTTGATGAAATTTGAATTTGTATTTTATTTTTTTACCACAAAGGAAGCACAAAGTTTTTACAAAGTGCTCAAAGTATATTTAGTTTTAAAATATGATTTTCTTTGTGAACTTCGTGCATTTTTTTCTTTGTGTTACTTTGTGGTTTAAAAGGATTCCATTGAATAAAATTATAATGAGCCATTTATTACTCTTTTTATACCTTCTTTTAATTTCACGACATTAAAGTTTATTAATAATCCTAATTTATAATTCCCAAGTTTTAAATACGTAAGAGTTTGAGCAAGGTGAATATCATGCAATGCTTCTACACTTTTAATTTCAATTACAAGTTTATTTTCTATTACTAAATCAATTCTATATCCACAATCTAATTTTACTTCTTCGAATATCAAAGGAATAGGTTTTTCTTTCTCGACATAAATTTCTGATTTTTTTATTTTATAATAAAGGCATTCTTTGTAAGCACTTTCAAGTAATCCTGGCCCTAATGCATTATGTACCTCTATAGCTAACCCGATTATTTTATTTGATAACTCATTTTCATTCATATTTTTCTTCTTGCTAAAGCCAAATGTAGAAAATTATTCAATAATATTAATTTTATCTTTGTAAAAAAATAAAGTTTTGAAAAAGATAGAATCAGTTTGTATTTTTTGTGGTTCCAGTTTTGGCGAAAACCCTTTATTTAAAGCAAAAGCAGAAGCTTTAGGAAAATTAATTGCTGAAGAAAAATTAACTCTCGTTTTTGGTGGAAGCAGACTCGGGCTTATGGGTGTTATAGCTGATACTGTTATGAAAAATGGAGGAAATGTTTTTGGTGTAATTCCTGAACACCTTTTCAATAAAGGGATTTCACATGATGAAATAACAGAATTGATTGTTGTGAAAACCATGAACGAACGGAAAGCATTGATGATCGAGAAATCGGATGCATTTATTGCGATGCCCGGTGGTTATGGCACACTCGATGAAATTACAGAAGTGCTTTCGCTCAATCAACTTTCAATGATTGATAAGCCTTGTGCGTTATTTAACGTTTCAAATTTCTATGATAATTATATCAGGCATCTTGAGCATACCGTAGAACAAAAATTATTACGTCCTGAGCATCATCAGATGCTGCTTTATGATGACAATGAAAAACGACTTTTGGAAAAAATAAAAAATTATAAAACCATTGATATTGGTAAGTGGTATTAGAAATGCTTGGTGCCCTTTGCGCGTTCATTGCGTACTTTGCGGTAAAAATTTATGAAAAAATATTATTATAATTCACCAATCGGAACGATAGAAATTACCGGAAGCGAAAATGGAATTGCTTCGTTATATTTTGTGGAAACTGAAAATGTTTATACTGATTGTCCTGAATGCCTCGCTAAATGCGTGAAACAGATTGATGAGTATTTTAATAAAAAAAGAAAAATATTTGATTTGAAATTTGATTTGCAGGGAACCGATTTTCAGAAGAGAGTATGGACTGAATTATTAAAAATTCCTTATGGTAAAACCTGCTCATATCTTGATATTGCAAAAGCTATAGGAAATAAATTATCAATAAGGGCTGTGGGAAATGCAAATGGGAAAAATCCTGTATCCATTATTATTCCTTGTCATCGCGTGATTGGAAGCGACGGAAACCTTGTTGGCTATGGTGGTGGCTTATGGCGGAAGAAATGGTTGTTGGATTTTGAAAACAAAAGTCAAACGGAATTATTCGATTCGATATGATTAAGATTACCGAAGAAATGCTTGTTTCATTATCGGAAGAAGCTAAGACTACGAAACGAAAACGAAAGAATTTTAATTTTCATAAAGAAGATTCCGAGATATTGCAGCGCATGTTGAATGCCCTGGAACCTACAACATACGTTCGTCCGCATAAGCATATCAATCCCGATAAAAAAGAAATTTTTGTTTTACTGAAAGGAAAAATTGCCGTTGTTGAATTTGATGATTTTGGTAATATCACTGAAAAAATCATTCTTTCGCATGAACTGAAAAATTATGCTGCCGAAATCACACCCGCTGCATGGCATACTGTTATTGCCTTTGAGAGCGGCTCGGTTTATTATGAAGTTAAAGAAGGACCGTATGATATTACGATTGATAAAATTTTTGCCCCTTGGGCGCCGGAAGAAGGTTTTTCGCAAGTTGATGAATACCTGAAAAGAATAATTAGTAATTTATAAACCCTTTGTGTTCTTGATTTTTCATCTTAGTGTTTATATATGGTACTCTTTATAAATTAATGAAAGAAATTATTATAAGCCTGAAAGGCTTAAATATTAATAACAGGTGGTGAAACCACCTGTATAAATGCAAATAGCAACAAACCCTGAAAGGGTTAAATATAATGCAGAAGAAGCTGTGTTATATGATAAAAATTTCTAATTTTGTTAAATAAAAATAATTTTAATGTCTTCACAAAAACCCTCAATTCCTAAAGGTACGCGCGATTTCGGTGTTAAAGAAATGATCCGCCGTAATTATATTTTCGATACTATTCGCAGTGTGTTCAGGCTTTATGGTTATAAACCTATTGAAACTCCGGCAATGGAAAATCTTTCTGTATTGCTTGGAAAATATGGGGAAGAGGGCGACAGATTAATTTTTAAAATTCTGAATAGTGGTGATTATTTATCAGAAATTCCTGGCGATAAAAAATTGGATATCACTTCAAATGAAGCAATAAAATTTATTTCTGAAAAAGCTTTACGATACGACCTTACCGTACCTTTTGCGCGTTTTGTGGTGATGCATCAGAACGAAATTACTTTTCCTTTTAAACGTTACCAGATGCAACCTGTATGGCGAGCCGACCGTCCGCAGAAAGGCCGCTACCGCGAGTTTTATCAATGCGATGTGGATGTTATTGGAAGCGATTCGTTGCTGAATGAAGTTGAACTTATCCAAATTGTTGATTCGATTTTTGGAAAACTAAAAATTCCTGTAAAGATTAAAATAAATAACCGAAAGATACTTTCCGGGATTGCCGAAATCATTGGCGAAAGCAAACGAATTGTAGATATTACGGTAGCCATTGACAAGCTTGATAAAATTGGTGTAGATGGAGTAAATAAAGAGCTTCAGGAAAAAGGCATTTCAAAAGATTCTTTAATGAAATTGCAACCGATAATATTTTTAAAAGGCAATTCAGAATTTAAACTTAATGAACTGAAAAAAATATTACAGTCTTCAGAAGTAGGATTGAAAGGTATTTCGGAATGTGAAACGGTTTTGAATTATCTGAAAACTGTTTCAGTTTCTTCTGAAGTTGAATTTGAGATCACACTTGCCCGTGGCTTGAATTATTACACCGGTGCTATTTTTGAAGTATCGGCAAAAGATGTTGCTATGGGAAGTATTGCCGGTGGCGGGCGTTACGATGACCTTACGGGAATATTTGGATTGCCTAATGTTTCAGGAGTTGGAATCTCTTTCGGTGCCGACCGTATTTATGATGTGTTGAATGAAATGAATCTATTCCCTGAGGAAGTATCATCAACAACAAAAATACTTTTTATAAATTTTGGAGCAGAAGAAGAAAAATTCTGTTTGCCATTGATCAGGCAAGTGCGTGAAGCAGGTGTCAGCGCTGAGCTTTATCCTTCATCGGCAAAGACTAAAAAGCAATTCGATTATGCAAATGCCAATAATATACCTTTTGTCGCTATTGTTGGCACTGATGAGATGAAAGAAAATAGTGTTTCAATAAAAAATATGAAGACAGGAGTTCAGGAAAAAATTTCAGTTAACGATTTGATTAATAAAATTTCAAACCTGTAAAAATTTTTTGCACTACTGAAAAAAACTTCTTATATTTGACAAGAAATTACAATTTATGCAAAACTGGAATATTCATTACAAAATTAAAATTACACGCGCCTGTCTCTAGTATTTCATTCCTTTATCATCGGTAATACCGATTGTTCATTAATCATTATACTTTCTTATTTTAAAAAAATTAAAAATTCTTTTTAAGAATTTTAATCATTTATAATTAATCATTTAACATTTAAAATTTAAAGTTATGGCAATAATAATAAAAGGCGCAGGCCTTACAATAGAAGATTTAGTAAAAGTAGCCCGTCATGGCGAAAAGGTTGAATTATCATCTGATGCAAAAGAGCGAATCGTTAAATGTCGTGGCATGCTTGAAAAAAAACTTGCAGCAAAAGAAATAATGTATGGTGTGAATACCGGAATTGGTGAATTTTCAGAAATTGTTCTGAATGATACACAAGTTATGGAATTTCAAAAATATCTTGTTTACAACCATTCAGCAGGTATAGGTGAAGCAGCTCCGGTTGATCATGTTCGTGCTGCAATGCTACTTCGTGCAAATGTCCATTCACATGGTAATTCAGGTTGCCGACTTGAAATTACTCAATGCCTGGTTGATATGCTAAATAATGGTATCACGCCTTATGTTTGTGTAAAAGGTTCTGTTGGAGCTTGTGGTGATTTAGCACCGATGTCGCAGATTGCACTTTGCATGATGGGCGAAAATAAAGTATTCTATAAAGACAAATGGATGCCTTCAAAAGAGGCTTTTGAAAAAGCAGGAATACCTGTTCCCGGATTACAGGCACGCGATGGACTTGCTGCAATCAATGGTTCTAATTTCCTAACAGGAATGAGCGCATTAATGATTTTTGATACCAATAATTGGCTAAAGCAGGCAGAAATTGCATGTGCTATGTCGCTCGAAGCATTAAAAGCAAACCTTAAACCTTACGACCTTAGATTACTCGAAGCACGTGGATTTCCAGGTGGTATAAGAAGCGCTAAAGCTATTCATAAAGTTTGTCAGGGTGGCGATCTTGCTGAAAATAAATTAAAAGTAAAGGTTCAGGATGCCTATTCAATGCGTTCAACTCCTGCAGTAATAGGCTCAGCTCACGATCAGCTTGTTTATGCACGCAAACAAGTGGAAATAGAAATGAACGGAGTAGGGGATAATCCTTTATTTTTCCCTGATCAAAATGTTCAGTTATCGGGTGCAAACTTCCAGGGTTCTCCTGTATCGGTACCTATGGATATGGTAGGTGCTGTTGTTACAATGGTATCTGTTCTATCAGAAAGACGAATGAACCGATTGAACAATCCTGCATTAAGCATTGGATTACCTCCATTCTTAACAAAAGGCGCAGGTATGTTTTCAGGATTGATGTTAAGTCAATATACTGCCGATATGCAAATTGTTGAACAACGTATTTTATCTATGCCTGCAAGTATCCAGAGTATTCCTGCTGCTGCAGACCAGGAAGATTTCGTATCAATGGGAATGAATACAGCGCTTAAAAATTTCCAGATATTGGATAATGCATATGGTATTCTGGGTATTGAATTTATGGCCGCAGCACAAGCCCTTGACCTTAGGGAAAAACTTGAAACTCCTTATAAATATGGTAATGGTACTGCTACTGCTCATAAAGTTATTCGCAAGCATGTTGAATATCTTGACATCGACAGGCCATTATTCACTGATCATAATGCAATGAAAGATCTTGTAAAATCATGCGAAATATTAAATGAAGTTGAAAAAGTTGTTGGAAGTCTCGAATAACAGATGATATTAGAATATTATTAAAGCTCCTGAATTTTCAGGAGCTTTTTTTATCATACAACGTGTTAATAAAATATTTTTTGATACTTTGATTTGGATGTATATAGATTTAAATTTGTATGATAAAATACCGATTAATAACTAAAATTTAATTTAACATGGAACAGGAAAATGTAAATCCATTTATGGATAACACAAAAAAACGTCCAACATTTTTGACCGTTATTTGTATTTTAAGTTTTGTTGGGATAGGGTTTGTTTTTATCTCTTCTTTGATAAATATTTTAAATACAGGTAACACTCAAAATGAAATGATGAAGCTGCAAACAATAAATAGTTCGTTTTTTGATTCAGTGGATTTCGATAATTTTTTTTATTATAGTAAAATAAATAATATTGTTGGTTTCGCTGCTACTCTTATTTGCCTGGCAGGAGTAATATTAATGTGGCATTTGAAAAAAATAGGTTTTTTTATTTATGTAGTCGGAGAATTAGCTCCTACGGTTACTTTCTTTATATTATTCAGTAATTTTTTTCAAAATCCATTAATGTCTATAATATTTATGTTTTCTTCAATATTGATGTTTGTTGTAGCAATAGTATTTATTATAATGTATGCTTTTAATTTAAAACATATGTCATAAGAGAGATGCAAAAAAAAGAGAGGCTGTTAAATTTAACAGCCTCTCTTTTTTTGCCAATTAATTATTATTGAATTTTCACAAATTTAGTAATAGCTTTATCTGAGCCTGTTTGCATGTGTATAAAGTAAGTTCCGTTTTTCAGAATACTGCAATCAATATTGAAAACGTGTGACCCTTTTGATATTTTAGAAAGATTTGCTGAATACAACATTTTTCCTGTAACATCAAGAACTTTTATTTTAATATCGCTGTTTTCAGGAATTGTATATGTTAAAGCTGCATTATTTATTACAGGGTTTGGATATACCGATAAAGATAATGCTGATGAGCTGACACTATTGTTTTGAGTTTGAGGATCATTAATACTAGTGTATTTTGTGCATTCATAAACGCCTCTGCCATGAGTTCCGGCGTATATGGTACCATAATTAGTAACATTAGAATAATCATACTGTTGCTGCCACAGGGAGTAAACAGGAACATTTGCCAAACCAGTATTTTCTTCAACCCACTGAGGTGATGATGCTGAAATATCATCAAGCGAATATATGCCATGTTCAGTTCCTATAATAACTGCGCCAGATTCAAAAATTGGCATTAATGAAGAATATACAGGCATATAAGGTAAATTTCCTTGTTTTGAAACAAAAGTAGGATCACTATCCAGTGCATTCGATGAGTATAAAATATAAGGAGTAGTAGTATTGTAATTACCAAGAGTTATAAGAATATTATCAGGATTACTAGGATCGCAAGATATAGAAGTGATTGCTTTATTGTTAGTAGTAATTGTTAATTCTTTAAACCCGATTACACAATTAGTAGTATCATCACATTCAGCAGTTGTGGCATTCTGTGCAGCACGTAAATTTGATAACCTGTATAGTTTACCATCAGCTGTTCCAACAAAAAGATAGTTGCCGTCTTTAGATAAAGCCATACACTGGGTATTATGGTTGCTGGTTTGTGGAATATTTGCAACTTTAAACCATTTAGGGTTGTTTGCGAAATCTAATGCTTGTTTTGTCATCCAAATTGCGTTATCAAAACCAACAAAGAATTTAGATTGAATAATATCCTGTATATAAATCGTATCACCTTGTTCAATTGATGTTAGAGTTTCATACCAGAAAGCTGCAGGTTTATTTCCACTTTCAATATATAAATATGAATTTGCGTTAAATCTTGTTTCATAAGAGATAAGAATATTACCGCTGCTTGCTGGAGCAGAAGAGAAAGTAATATCATATGATCCATCACTATAAGATATTGTACTGGAAACGGTATTGTCTACACTACCAATAATATTTCCACTTCCGTCATCATTTGCATGAATAGAACCGGAAACAATTTGAATGGTTCCTGGAACTATTGATGCAAAAGGCTGTTTTCCTTTTTCTAAAGTTCCTGTAAAATGTTTTGTTTGCCCGTCGCCTTTATCTTCAAATTTTTCATTAGCAATTTTTGCTGGGGAAAATACAATAGAATCATTTGAGTATGTATCATTTCCGCATTCCCATAATATGATTGGAGCATAATATGCTGCAAAGAATGATGGTTGTCCTGCGGTATAACCGGTAGGAAGCATTTTTTTATCATAAAAAAGGTTGCTGGCATCCTGGTTAAAAGTTGAAGGATAGAAGTTTGAACCTGCATCAGGTGAACGTTGGGTAATTCCGTATATTGATGATGTGAAAAATGCTTCAGGATTTATATATGAGAATGTACTCATGCCTCCATTTCCGCCAGCCTTGGATGTGAGACCGTAAGCATGTTTTGGAAATGTTGGAAAGTTAGGATTAATTAATAAAGTTCCGTTATCGTCTGTTCCTGCCATAATCCATCCATAAGGAGATGCTGTTACATTATTACACTGAATAGTACTGTAATTAATATTTATTGTTTCAAATGTTTCTCCTCCGTCTAAACTGCGTGAAATTCCACCGTTATTACCTATATAAAAAATATTAGGATTAGTTGGGCTAAAAACAATAGTGTTAATTCCTGCATGAATGTAATAACTACTTTCAGATTCCAAATAATTCAATGATTTTTGTGTCCAGGTAGAAAGTTCATCCTTCAATACCCATAAATTATCTCCTCCAACAAAAATTTTATTTGGATTGGTAGGGTGAACAGCAATTGTATTGTTAGAATTACCTTTTTTACCAAAAGGCTGGAACAAACCGCTGCCACCGGGGCCAATAACAGACCAGTTATCACCTTTATTTGTAGATTTATAAATATTATATAATGAGTTATCTGTTGAATCGGCAACACTTGCATAAATATATTCAGGATTTGATGGTGCAAAAGCAAATTCAATTCTTGAAACTCCGGTTGCAGGAAGATCTCCGTTTGTTCCAGACACTGATTGACATACAAAAGAATTATCGTTCCCATTTGAAGATACATAACATAAATTGTTAACGCTTGTAATAACAGTACCATCAGTAGCTACATCAACATCAGTTGATACTCCGGTAACTCCAACAGGGTTTATCCATGAACTTCCGCCATCATCTGAACTTTGTAATCCTTTATTGGTTGAAGCATAAATACGGTTTGCATTGTTTGGGTCGCATGCTATTTTATTTACATAAGCCCATGCAATATTGTTTGTGTTCTCAGTTGCAGGAATAGTTGATGTTAACAAAGTGAAAGTACTTCCATCAGTAGATTTGTAAATTCCTTTTCCAACAAATCCTGTTGACCCATTAGCATTTCCGGTACTGGTTGAAAGGCCTTCGCCGGTGCCTGCATAAATTGCACCATCCGCTCCCTGTGCGATACATGAAATTCCGAGGTTTTCAGCAAAGTCATTTATTTTTACCCATGAAGAACCTCCGGTTGTTGATTTCCATAATCCACCGCTTACACCACCGGCATAAATAGTATTAGCATTATTTTTATCAACTAATATAGCCCTTGTACGTCCACCCATATTATCAGGACCAAGTTCATTCCATGTCAAATTAAGCGAATTCCCGCCTTTTTGATTTTCGCTGCCAACAGCACTTGAATTACTTGGGGTACTCTGTTTATTTTTAGGAGTGAAAATTTGTTTATTGATTTGTGATGATGCCATAATAAATACACTTCCCGTAAAAGTTATGGCTAATAAGCTAAAAAGTACTTTTTTCTTCTTCATGGTTTCTAGTATTGTGTTAGTCAAAACAAGGTTTTTAAAAACGGCACAAGATACATCTTTTTTAAATATTGCAAAAAAGTTTTTTTCAAAAATTAATCAACAGAAAATCAGAATAAAATTAATATTTTTATTAAAAATAAAATCATTGAGTCAGTTAAAGGTAGCAAAAAACAAGATTTCGGTCAGCATGAATCAGTTTGTGGTAATATGTATTTGTTTCTCGGCATGATAAGATGAACGAACCAAAGGTCCGCTTTCAACAAATTTAAATCCTTTTGATAAAGCAACTTGTTTATATTTTTCAAAATCAGAAGGTAATATATATTTTTTTACAGGCAGATTATTTTTCCCGGGTTGCAGGTACTGACCAATTGTAATTATTTTACACCCAATTGAAAGAAGGTCATCGAAAGTTGAATAAATTTCTTCTTCCGTTTCGCCCAGTCCAAGCATTATTCCTGATTTTGCAGTTACTCCAGAATCGGATATGAATTTTAAAACTTTAAGACTACGTTTGTATTTTGCTTGAATGCGGACTTCTTTCGTTAGTCTTTCTACGGTTTCAAGGTTATGAGAAATGATGTCAGGTTTTGCCAGAATAACAGTATTGATATTATTTGTATTTCCCTTAAAATCAGGAATAAGAGTTTCAATAGTAGTATTTGGTGATTCTTTTTTTATTAGTGTGATAGTTTGTGCCCAAATTGCAGCGCCTCCATCATCCAGGTCATCACGGTCAACCGAAGTGATAACACAATGTTTAAGTTGCATCTGTTTAATTACTTCAGCAATTTTTGAAGGTTCCTCAATATCCGGAGGCATTGGTTTCCCGGTTTTTACTGCACAGAAACTGCATGAACGCGTGCAAATATCACCAAGTATCATAAATGTTGCAGTCCTGTTTTCCCAGCATTCACCAATATTCGGGCATTTCCCGCTTTCACAAATGGTATGCAGGTTGTTTTTATTTAATAAATTTTTTAAGTATGAATATTCATTAACCGATGGAAGTTTTTTTCTAAGCCATTGTGGTTTTTTTAAATATTTATCTTTTTCAGAATTGTTATCAGGTAAGTTCATTAGAATTAATTTCTTCTTGTTCCAAAATGAAAACTAAAATAAAGAGAAAGGAAAATACTTTTGTTTTTATTGAAAGCCATAATGGGTGCGGGATCTTTGTAAGCATCAATAGCTAACCCACATTCAATAGCTTTTAAAGTTTCATCATAAGCCCCGTATTCAAAATTAAATCCGGTTTTAAAATAGATACCCGGAAGAGGTTTGATTTTATTGAAACCTTGAAAAAACGGAGCCCTGCCATAAATATTATCCCAAAAATGTTTATAGGGATCATATTTTTCCAAAAGATAAAAATAATGATCACCAGATCCGTGAATAATATATAAATATACAGGTTTTAGAAAACCCATTGAGACCCCACCACTATAAAAATAACGAAGTTCCACCCCTCCCCAATATGGCTTACTATTAATAACTTTTTGTTTCCCAATTCCACCTCTTAAAATAAAAAGAAAGTTTTCTTTTCCATATATGTAACTTCTAGCGTTATCATAAGGGCTTACTATTCGGACTTCTTTTGGGTGTTTCATTCCGGTAAGTTCTACTTCAAACATTCTTTTTTTATAGCCTGTAATATGTTTTCCTGCCCTGTATCCGGCACCAAAACCGGCAGTATGAATCATCAGGAATCCGCTATTTTCTTTTCGAAGTAAAACTTTGGCATCACTTATTGTTGTGTCGCCAAGAGATATTGCTTGTCCTTTAACAAATAAAGAAGTGATGAGAAATAATAATGATAATATGGTGTACTTTAATAATTTCATAAAACTTTCGATAGCAAAATTATGAAATAGTAACGTAAAAGTACGGAAAAATAATATTTATAAAGAAAAAAACCATGAAATCACTATTCCATGGTTTTTTAAAAAACAATAAAATACTTTTAAGTACGTTTTTCCGTTTTTACTTTCTGACTGTAAGCCGGGCATCTTTCATGGGTTTTGCATGAAGACATGACGGTTACCACAAAAATTAAAACTGCTGCAACTAATAAAACTTTTTTCATAATTTTACAATATGTTTGTGTGGTGGTTTAAGAATACAAATATAATGAACGAAGTTATATTGGCAAAATATTTTTTAAACGATTTATTAACATAATATAAATTTATAGATGAGTAACGTTAATCCTGTGATAGAAGATAGTTGGAAGCCTGTTTTAAATAACGAGTTTAACAGCCAGTATTTTTATGAACTGAAAAAATTTATTGTTGACGAAAAACAAAAATACACGATATATCCTCCGGGTTCTCAGATTTTTTCAGCTTTTAATTATACTTCGTTTGATAAAGTAAAAGTTGTGATATTAGGTCAGGACCCATATCACGGACAAGGTCAGGCGAATGGTCTGTGTTTTTCTGTTTCAAATGGTATCACAAAACCACCTTCACTCGTAAATATTTTTAAAGAATTGCAAAGCGATTTGGGAATTCCTGTTCCAGGCACTGGAAACCTTGAACCATGGGCAAAACAGGGTGTGCTGCTTCTTAATGCTACGCTTACTGTTCGAGCAGGACAAGCCGGTTCGCATCAGAATAAAGGTTGGGAAATATTTACAGATGCGGTAATTCAACAATTGTCGAAACAAAAAAGCGGATTGATATTTTTATTGTGGGGTGCATATGCACAAGCTAAAATTAAGATCATCGATGTTACAAAACATCATGTTTTAAAAGCTCCGCATCCTTCGCCTTTGTCAGCATACAGCGGATTCTTTGGATGTAAACATTTTTCTAAAACAAATGAATTACTGCGGCAAATGGGTAAAGAAGAAATTTGCTGGGATTTGAATTCAACAAAAAATTAATTTTGAAATATTTTTTTAAAATAGTATCAGCCTTTTTTTTCTTTGCGGGATTTTTTTCATTTACTGCAAACGCACAAAAATATTTTCTTAAAATAAATACAGATTCTTCTTCTGGAAAAATTATCGAAAAATATAATATAAAAAAAACATTTTCTGATACATTGCAATTACATAAAGAATTATCAGATCTTTTAAATGAATTATGGGTAAAAGGTTATATCGCTGCATCCGTGGATAGTGTTTTGAAAAAAAATGATACCGTTTCAGCAAATATTTCGATAGGCAAAAAATATGAATGGATTGAATTACGCAAAGGAAATGTTTCTCCTGAAATAATTCAACAAGCCGGATACCATTATGATGATTTTATTTCGAAAACTTTTAATTATGAAAAAGTATCAGAACTGAATAATGATATTATTGAAACATGCGAAAATTCAGGGTTTCCTTTTGCTTCGATAAAACTTGATTCAATTAAATTAATTGAAAATAAAGTATTCGCATCATTAAATCTTAAAATGAATAATAAGATTGTAATTGATAGCGTGGTTATGCGCGGAAAAGCAAAAGTCGCAAAAAAATTTCTTTACAATTATGTAAATGTAAAACCCGGCGATTTATATGATGAATCGAAGGTTTCGAAAATATCTGCAAAACTGAAAGAGTTGCTGTTCCTAACTGAAATCAGACCATTCAATATTATTTTTACCGATACCAAAGCGAAAATTGTTATTTATGCCAATAAGAAGAAGAACAGTCATTTTGATGGTGTGTTGGGTGTGTTGCCTAACAGTGAGACTACCGGAAAACTAATGCTGACGGGTGAGGCCAACCTTGGAATGATAAATGCTTTTTATCGTGGCGAAACCATCGACCTGAGCTGGCGCAAACTTCAGACAAATTCACAAGACCTGAAAATAAATTTTATTTACCCGTATCTTTTTAATACTCCTTTTAGTGCAGATATAAAATTCACGTTATATAAAAACGATACATTATATATTAATGTGCTGAAAAATCTTGGATTGCGTTATATGTTCAGCGGGACAAATTATTTAAAAGCATTTTACGAAAATCAGGCTTCTTCAATTTTAAGTACTGAAGCATTTAAAAATGCAACAACACTTCCGCAGTATGCCGATGTAAACATCAACATGTACGGGCTTGAATATAAAATTCAAAAATTGGATTATATTTATAGTCCCCGAAAAGGTGTTGATATAAAAGTTTCAGGAAGTGCAGGTACAAAACAAATCAAAAAAAATTCAGATCTGAATGAAGAACTTTATGAAGGCATCGACCTGAACACGGCACAATATAAAGTATCGGGCGTTTTAAGCGGTTATATTCCTTTTTTCTCACGCAGTACAATAAAAATTTCAAATGAAAGCGCAGCTATTCATGGAAGCAATCTGTTTACAAACGAATTGTATCGTATTGGCGGATTAAAGACATTGCGCGGCTTTGACGAGGAATCTATCACTGCATCATTTTATAGTATTGTAACTACAGAATATCGTTATTTGTTTGAAGAAAATTCTTATTTATTTGCATTCTGGAATGGAGCTTATTATGAAAGCAGAACCGTTGAAAAATTTGTACATGATACTCCTTATGGTTTTGGTGCCGGAATTTGTTTTGAAACCAAAGCAGGGATATTCTCGCTGAGTTATGCACTGGGTAGGCAATTCAACAATCCGATATATTTCCGTTCGGCAAAAATTCATTTTGGAATAGTGAGTTATTTTTAGTTAGTAGACAAGTTGATAAGTGAACAAGTTCATAAGCTGATTTGATAAAATAATTTTTTTTAATCCAAATTCATAAACCGAAAAAGGTATAATTATTGAGGCTTTTTGAAGACATTTTAAAATTAAAAATATGAAAAAGTTTTTTGCTCTCTTTGTAATTATTTCTGTAATGCTTATTGGAAAAGGTGTTCAGGCACAGAAAGTTTATTCCGTTCGATACGAATCACAAGCCGATGTTAAAGTTTATGTAGTTCAATATGAATCGCAGGCCGACCTATTGGTTTATAAAGAAAAATATGAATCGAATGCCGGAAAGAACGATGGTCGCTGGTTCTTTGAAGAATATGAATCGAATGCTGACAAAAAAATTTATTTTGAAGAATACGAATCAAATGCCGATTTGAAAATATATTTTGTAGAGTATGAGTCGCAGGCAGGATGGAAAGATAAAAGCAAAATGTATTTGATGTATTAAAACTGAAATTATTTTACCACTTAGTCACTAAGAACACTAAGAAAATTCTAAGTGTTTCTAAGTGTGCTAAGTGTCTTAGTGGTAAGAAAATGTTAAATCCTCAAGTTATACCGATTGTATATATGTAATAGTCCAATAAATTGTACTATAACATCTATGTCATCGGCATAACCATTGTAAAATTTAAAATATTCTTTGGACTATTTTAAATTAACAATTGGTATTATTTTCTTTTTTATATTCCAAATATTTATTTCCAATTTTTATTTTAATTTTACCACTCAACATTTTTACTCATGGAAATTCTATATATAATTATTGGGATTGTTATTGGTATTGCAATTGGATGGCTTCTTTCAGTAAATAAAAATAAGCAGCAGACATCTGAAATGCAATCGAAATTACAGGAAGCTGAAATGAAAAAAATATCGGAGCTTGCAGCAAGCGATAAAGCCAAGGAAATTGCAGAAGACCGCTACAAACAATTATTTGATAATTATAATAATGTTGATGCCGAATTAAAATCGGAAAGAATAAAATCGGAAGAACTTGGTAAAAGAATTTCTAAGGCTGAAGTTGAATACCGCAACCTGCTTGAAAAATTGAATACTCAAAAAGCAGAGATGGATGAGTTGCAGAAAAAATTTTCAACCGAATTTGAAAACATTGCAAATAAAATTTTAAAAACACATTCGCAGGAATTCACCCAAACCAATTTGAAAAATATAGGGGAAATTTTAACCCCGTTAAAAGAAAAGATTGGCGATTTTGAAAAGAAAGTGAATGAGGCTTATGATAAGGAACTGCGTGATAAATATAGCCTTCGAGAAGAAGTGAAAAAATTATATGAACTGAACAGCAAGATCAGCAACGAAGCAAATAATTTGACCAAAGCATTAAAAGGTGATTCGAAAAAGCAAGGCAATTGGGGTGAACTGGTGCTCGATAAAATAATGGAGCGTTCAGGGCTAACACGTGGTGCTGAATACGAAACACAATACAGCACTACTTCTGAAGACGGCAAACGCATTCAGCCTGATGTGGTGGTTTTTCTTCCCGATAAAAAACATATCATCATCGATTCAAAAGTTTCGCTGGTGGCGTATGAACATTTTGTAAACACCAATGATGATGCGGAAAGGCAACAATTCTTAAAAGAACATATTAATTCTATTCGCACGCACATCAAAGGACTGAGCGAGAAAAATTACCAGTCATCTAAAGATTTAAATTCACCCGATTTTGTTTTGCTTTTCATTCCAATTGAATCATCGTTTGGTGTGGCTGTGCAGCAAGACCAGCAATTGTTCAGCTTTGCATGGGATAATAAAATTGTTATTGTAACGCCGTCAACTTTATTGGCAACATTAAAAACAATTTCATCCATCTGGAAACAGGAAAACCAGACACGCAATGCAATGGAAATAGCACGACAGGGCGGAGCGCTGTATGATAAATTTGTTGGCTTTGTAAACGATTTGGAAAAAGTTGGAAAAGGAATTAACCTGCTTCATGAAACATATGACGATGCAATGAAGAAATTGCAAACAGGCTCAGGCAACCTCATCAATAAAGTTGAAAGCATCCGCAAGCTGGGAATTAAAACATCAAAGCAATTGCCTGAAAAATATAACCAGGAAAACGGGGATAACTTACTTTCTGAAAACAACGGATGAAAAAAGTATTATACATATCATTATTTTTTCTGATCATATTAATTTCATGTCGAACCGGCAAGGTTACCAATACTGATATTTCTTATTTATACGAAAGGGATATGATTTCATTCATTCCTGGTCATACAGTATATCATCTCAATGATTCGATATCAAGAATTTTTTATCGTTTCAATTCGGGAAACCTTTTATATGTAAAGGAAATCAAAGAAAATAATTTTTCTGCAAAATATTCCATACATACAGAACTGTATGAAACTAACGATATGAAAGTTATTCGCGATAGCAGTACATTTATTTTTTCAGATAATGAAAAAGAAATAAAGAAAAATATTACCGGCTCTATTGATGTGAAGGCTGTTTCAGGAAAAAATTACCTGGTAAAATTTTCTTTCAATGATTTGAATAAAAACACGTCCGTTGATATTTTTATTGATATCAATAAATCCGATCCGAATTCAGCACAGAATTTTCTTTTACTCGACAGTGATAGCCTGCCCGCATTTACAAATACTCCCGATACTGTTTCAGAATATAAATTACTTTGTAATAATAAAAATATTCAGAAATTATTTGTGGGTTATTATGATAGGATTTTTCCTATTGCAGCTCCGCCATTTTCATTTCCTGTACAGAAAACATTCCAGTATGCGCCCGATAGTTTATATTCAATTCCTGTAACCAACGGAATTACTCCTGCTTTAAAATTTTTATATAAAGGCTTTTATAATTATCGTTCCGATACCTCTCAAACTGAAGGTTTCACGATTTTCAGATTTTATGATGGTTACCCAAAAATAACAACTGCAGAACAAATGTTGTTGTCATTGCGTTATCTTACAGGGAAAAATGAATACGATGATCTGGTATTAAAGAAAAATAAAAAGGAAGCAGTAGAAGATTTTTGGCTGGAACTGGCAGGTAATCCTGACAGGGCAAAAGAAATGATAAAGTCGTATTACAATCGTGTGCAGGATGCTAACCGATTATTTACTTCGTATCTTGAAGGATGGAAAACCGACAGAGGAATAATATACATTGTGTACGGCATACCAAATATTGTATACAAAAATAAAGATATTGAAACATGGACCTATGGTGAAGACAGGAACATGCTTTCCATTTCATTTAATTTTACAAAAGTTACGAATCCTTTTACCGATAATGATTACAGCCTTTCCCGTTCCCCTGCATATAAGGATGGTTGGTATTTAGCAGTTGATAATTGGAGGAGATAGATAAAATCGAATTTTGAAATTCGGAATTAAATAATTGATGAAGATTAATTTTTACAGGAAAAAGAATTATGATGGTATAGGTTCCTTGTCTGCCATAGCTTTCAGGAAATTCAGGAAGGATAAACTTTCCATGTTCATGTTTTGTCTTGTGATGTTTGCTGTTATTATTGCCATTGCCGGATATCTTATCACACCCGATTCTACGCCCTTTGCCAATGCTCAGCATATTGAAATTGCAGCAAAGAACCCGGGCTTCACCATTCCAATGCTCAAGGTAGAGAAAAATCAAATTGAAAATAAAACGAATTTTTTCAATACGATGCTTTATGGAAAAGAAAGCGATTATGTTTATTATCCTTTGTACTCATGGCATTTTGAAGGAGCAAATATTATCACCGAAGATTATTCCGGCGATACTCCTAACGATGGAACCTTTCGCAGTTTTAATATTGCCGATGTGATTTATTCTTTATCGGATGAAAAACAAATTCTGATACAAAACGATAAAATAAAATTCATCACTATTGACGGGGTTTTGCACGAAGAAAAAATTTCTGATTTGCAGAAAGAAATTATAAACAAAAATATTATAGATAAAACATTTTTATTCGGTACCGATAAATTTGGCCGTGATGTGTTAAGCCAGTTGATAATAGGAACGCGGGTTTCATTATCTGTTGGATTTATATCTGTAATTATTTCTTTAATAGTTGGAATTTTTCTTGGCGCACTGGCAGGCTTTTTCAGGGGATGGATTGATAATTTGATAGTGTGGCTTATAAATGTAGTTTGGTCAATTCCTACATTGCTGCTGGTTATCGCAATTACCTTTGCTTTAGGAAAAGGTTTCTGGCAGGTGTTTATTGCTGTAGGTTTAACAATGTGGGTTGATGTGGCTCGTGTGGTACGCGGACAAATTTTTAGCATACGCGAAAAAGAATTCGTGGAAGCGGGACGTGCATTAGGTTATCGTAATTCTCGAATTATTTTCCGACACATTCTTCCAAATGTAATGGGTCCGGTGATTGTAATTTCAGCAGCAAATTTTTCTGCATCTATTTTAATGGAAGCCGGATTAAGTTTTTTAGGAATAGGAGTACAGCCGCCCATGCCTTCGTGGGGTACAATGATAAAAGAACACTATGCATATATTATTTTAAATTCTGCTCACCTTGCAATACTTCCCGGAATTGCAATCATGCTGATGGTGCTTGCATTTATGATTATTGGCAATGGTTTACGCGATGCGCTGGATACGCGAAGTGTGGATAAATAAAGATTTAACTATTTTTCTTTAGGGCGTTTCGACTGTGCTCAATGCCTGTTTATCATTTTATTAAATTTTATAGAAAAGGTGGTTGAGCGAAGTCGAAACCACCTTTGAATTTTTGAAACTCAACTTAACTCAAATTACGTAATAGAAATATTTTCGAGAAAAATCTCCCGGAATATATAACAATAAAGGAATACCGAAGATTTATGAATTATTTTTTATCGACATTTTCCTCTATAGAATAATTTGGGTTAAAGTGAATTTGGGATAAATTTAATGTAAAGAAAAATTTATATGCCGTAGGCATAATCGCTTGGTAAAACCCAACATAGCAACAACATGATGTGCTGTAAGCACTATCCTTATATTTAAACTTCAAATCTTAATTTCTAAACTATAGCCAAATCTTAAATTTGAATTTTGGTTAAAGGATAGTACCTACGGCACTTTTATTATGTTATAATTATTTTTTTTACCAAGCTGTAATCCCTACAGGATTGGAATAAAAATCAATGAATATATTACCTATCCTTGCGAATTTATGTAAAATATTATTTTTCTGCGTAACCTCAGTAAGTAATTATTTCTATTCATGTAGGAAAAGTGTATTTACTTTTTTCTAAGAAACTTTGCAATATAATTCGGTGGGATCTTGGTGTTGGGAATTTTAAAATCAAACCAATCCTGTAATTTAAAATCGATACCGTTATCGTGAATAAAATTATATAAAGCTTTGGTTAAGCCCTTGCTGAACTTCTCGTGATCGCAACCTGATTTGTCAATATGCTCGCAACCATTTTGAGTGAAAGAATTTTTAGAATGATGTATGCGCTCTACACCGTATTTTGCAGGATCCATGCCAACGGGACTGTGAACCGTCATGGAAAAGCGATGCCAGAAGGCGCTTTGCAAAAGTTTTTGCTGGAACATCTGACGAACAATTTCCAATGCATCTATTGTTTCCTGTGCGGTTTGAGTCGGGAAACCATACATCAGGTAGGCGTGAATCATGATGCCTGAATTACGGAAAGCAGCCGTAACTTTTGCTACCTGTTCAAGAGTCACACCTTTTTCCATTTTCTCCAACAAACGATCGGAGGCAACTTCCAGTCCGCCCGATACGGCTACACATCCCGATTCTGCTAATAGTTCACATAATTCAAAAGTGAATGATTTTTCAAAACGGATATTTGTCCACCATGTAATGCATAGTTTGCGATGAATAATTTCTTCTGCTAATTTTTTCAATACTGTCGGAGGTGCGGCTTCATCCGTAAAATGAAATCCGCGTTGACCGGTTTGTTTTATGATTGCTTCTATACGGTCGCATAGTACAGTTGCTTCTGCGCTGCTGTAGCGCTTTATGTAATCCAACGAAATGTCGCAAAACGCACAGCGATGCCAGTAACAGCCATGTGCCAATGTCATTTTATTCCATCTTCCATTGGTCCATAAATTATGCATCGGGTTGGTGGTTTCGCAAACCGAAATGTAATCATTCAGCGGCAAGCCTTCATAATCGGGAGTTCCGCAATATTCATGTGCAAGATCTTTTTCATCAGCATTGTTGATATAAGAAACTTTGCCTTTCTCCAATTTAAAAGTCCGCACTAACTTTTCTTCACCTTTTATTATATAATCCAATAATTTTAGAAGGCTGAGTTCTCCGTCATCTAAGCAAACATAATCAACCAAATTAAAAAGTCTTGATTCATCAAGTTGTCGCAATTCGGTATTTACAAATCCGCCGCCAATCACGATTGAAATATTCGGATAATTTTGTTTGATATACTCTGCCGATTTCAGCGCCATTAAAAGGTTTCCGGGAAAGGGAATGGTAATGCCGATAATTTTTGGATGATGTTTTTTTATCGACTTATCTAAAATATCACACATCATTTTGGTAATGGGTGTATCGATTTTTAGTTCATCCAAAATTGTTTGAAAGCTGATCGCGTTCAACCCGATTTGCTCGGCATACCGACTAAATCCAAAACGACTGTCAACACATTCGGTAATAAAATCGCCAATGTCTTCAATGAATAATGTGGCTAAGAATTTCGCTTTATCGTGAACACCATCGGTTCCGAAATGCCATTCCAGATCCTGTTGTATGTTGAAACGCTTGGCTTCGGGCAGCACCCCGTTGTTGATGGAATATGCAAATGTGTTGTCTTTGCCTTGCAGGAAATGCACCACGGCATCAATATACCTGATGTACTCATCTTTCGATTGAAGAATTTTTTTTGCATTGGCAGAGCATTTTTTATTTTTCGCAAAATCAAATATTGTTCTCAAACCTTCTGCTGAAAGTAATTCCAAAATACAAGCAATGCTGAGGTCGAGCTGAGCTACGTTGTAACCTTGTTCCTGCAGAAAGCCTTTAAGTCCTGTGGTTGCAGGGTAGGGCGTATTCAACTGAACAAATGGCGGAGTAATAAGTAACAGATCAGCTTGCAACACAGTTTTGAAAAATTGTTTTTACAAAAGTAGGATTATTTTCTTTCAATAAAAGTTTGAAGCCTCAAGCTTGAGTGAAGTATTTTAAACTTTTTAGCACTCGTTACGCTTTGCTAAACGTGCGAGAAATGGGAAAGTAACTGTTGGTGTCAAAAAAGTTTGAATTCATTTTTTATATTTTTTTAAATGGGTTACAATTAATATTTCATGTTACGCAGTTGTTCTATTTTTATAATACGAACATCATTAGGCACGACATTTATGTCGTGCTCAAAATACAACGAAAAGAAATGGGCTTTAGCCCAAACCAAGAATTAAAGTTTAACAATATCAAATCCATATATGTTTTGACTAAAGTCAGATTTCTTGTTCTTTTTTTTCAACGCCATAAATGGCGTTGCTAATTATACCAATTTCATCCGCAAGTTAAACAATAAATATAAATTTATTCTGAATAAAGAATTTTATACTGAATCTTTACAAATTTGCATTCCGATTGCTATCGGAAGCAAAGATGTTTAGATTCAGTTATACTGAGCGAATGAGTTTTGGAATTTTCGCAAACTCATTCAGTCGAAGTATATTTTTTTAGCACTCGTTACGCTTTGCTAAACGAGCGAGAACTGAGAAGGATTTTTTCTGCCGAGAATATGTCGCTACAGGTGGTGGGGTGGGAAATGAAATCTTTTTTTGCAGTTAAACACTTTCTGCCTTTAAAATAAAAGCTGTAAATGTGCATGCAAATGTGCGATTGGGTTTAACAATATTTACCATATCTTTTATCAATTTCAGATGATAAACAATCACTAGGCCAACCTGTATTAATACGAATACCCTGTTTTAATCCCTCCCTTCTATTATTACTTTGTCTAATAGAAATATCAAGAAGAATTTTTTTTATATCAATTGGAACAGGATAAAGAATATTAACCCATTTTTGAATACATTCTTCCTTTGAACGTAATTCATTTACCCAAAGCTTGATAGCCTTTATAGAGAAATATTGCATACCATAGTCTGACCATAGTTGAGTAAAAGTTTTGTTTGATGAAACTAAATAATCTTCTTTTTTATAATTTGTTTCAATCTTTTTTATTCTGCCCTTTAATAGTTCCACATAAAGTTCATCTGAAATCAATTTGCTATCCGAAATAATTTCTTCTTGAAATTCATTTGAAATCAATTTGCGTTTTCTTAAATTTTCTTCCTCTAATTCATTTACCATTGATATGAATTGTCTTTTAATTACTGCTTTATGTTCATTAGCAATCATTATACATTCCCATTCTTTATCATTTGGTAACATTCTTTGATCTTCCATGTTCTATTTATCTATACCAGTGAATCCATTTGCTGTCATTATGTTATTTTGATATTTCCCTGAATCATTTGAAATTATTTCAGCTATTTTTATTGGGTTTTCATATTCGTGAAAAGTCCATTCCATTTTATGTTTACCGAAAACAGGACTGTCTACTTTCCATTGAATAGTAATATTACCAAATGTCTGAGTCAGAGTAAAAAAAGTTTTTCCTCCAATGTTAGAAATTCCAAGAGTTATAGAATCAGAGGTTTCTTGGTAAATTTTTGTACGTGAATCACCACTCATAAGTAATTCTATTAATTCACGATATTTATGCCTCATGCCACCCTCCATTGTGATTTTTGAAGCTTGTTTGTTTTTATCATAAAAGAATTTTCCAATTATAAAAACAACTATTAAAATAATTATTAATATCCACATATTATTTAGTTTTAAAATTATAATTCAAAAAGTATATGAAATAAACTTGCATCTTTTTATTATTATTTACCAAAAAATAATTTCACTAATTCTTTAGATTTTTGAACTGTTGCAATAAAATTATCTTCATTAATACCTATTTGCTTAAAGATATTAGTAGTAACTATAATTTCTTTTTCATTAGGTTTTGCATCGCAAGACATCATTTCATATGCTGCAATTACTAAAAATTCTTTTTGATTTGGGCTTAATGGTTTGAGGTCACTAATTATCCTTGCTTGTCCTCCAGATTTAAAGTATTCTGTACACCTTTCACTATTAATAGCTAATGTATTAATATAAGTACTTAATAAAAAAATCTCTTTTCCATTATTTCCTTGGTCTCCATCACAAATTGCAATAGTTAATAATAAATTTAAGACTGACATTTTTTGATTAATTGTCAAATCATTCAAAACCTCATTTATTGGGTTTATTTCATTCTTTTTTTTAAAATTGAACATATAGTGTATTTTACGTAGTTGAAAACTTAAAAATAATTAATCAAATAATTTTCCTAATTTTACATATTCTTGATAAAGTTTTTCTTTTTCTTCCTTTTCTTCTAAAGTCAGTTTATTTTTTGCGTTAAGTTCATTTGACCTCCTTAAAATATCTGTAATTCTTGATTCGGCGCAAAATCTTTCTACTTCTTCGCTACTTACACTTTTCGTCATAATTTTATTTTTTTAATGATGTTACAAAATTACAAATAAGAAAGTGGATAAAGCAAATTTTAAATAAATAAAAATACTTTTTATATAAATTGAAACCATCAATAATACTAGGATGTTCATAATTATTATTTTTTAAATTTGTTTAATAGCACTATGACCATCTACCATACAAATTACATTTGAATCTTATTTAAAATTAGCACTTATATCTATTAAGCGATTGTTACAAATTGAATATAAAAATTGATGCAGCAATTAATATTATAGGTATCAATATTAAAAGCATACAACCCTTATTTTTTGTTTTTTTTGAGGCTCCTCTATTGTGATGGCAATTATAGCATATATTAATAGTAATATGGTTTATTGGTTCTGTAAAAGTGTACGAATCGTCAATAGGGGTTTCTCCGCAAAAATGACAAATATCTCTTTTTAGTAATTCTTTTTGAGTGAGAAATTGATATGCATCTATATTACGCGCTATAGACATCATTGTTAGTGAAGGTTGTAAGTATTCAACTTGAAAGTCTAATTCGTATGGTTTTCCATCTGTAATTCCTTTCCTTTTATAACCATTATCGTTAAGTGCATTGCAAAGGTCGCTATAATAGCCAATAATTCTTTCTTCGTTTGTCATATTTGTTTTTTTGAATTTATTTTTTAATTAAACACTCTTTTCTTTGGAGTTTAATTTTTCGACATAATAATAATTCGTTGGCAAAATTGCACTCTTTTGCTTTTGCGGAGGGTTGGCTCTGTGCGGTGGGGCAAAAGCAAATGGGTACAATGGGCTGTTGCATGAAATTTTTAAAAATGCGAAGCGGAGGAAATCTTTATTTTCTTTTTTGTCTGTCAATGTCCAATTGTTTTTGAATTACAGTCATCTCATTTGTCTGCAATACTTTTTAATTTTTATAAAAATATATTTTTCAACCCAAAGATATTAGAAAAATATTATTTGCTTTTTTTCAAAAGATTATTTCCTATCCCGCAGTTGAGGCAGAGTTTGTTGTCGCAGTAATTGTTTTTTAGTTCGAGAAGTGCTTGCGTGTTGGAGGCTGTTTTTACAGGTATTCCCAAAAGTTTCCAGCGGGTAACAATAGAATTTTTTTCGCCTTCCAGTTGTTCAAGGAAACGCAATGCACGTTCGCGGAACTTATCTTCTTTCTTTATAATTCCGTAAACAAATAAAAACGGGATCACCGTATTGATAAGGATGATATCGATCGATGCCTTGCCTAATTTTTTGGAACGGTTGGGCGAGGGTTTCCCGAAAACATAATGCGTGAGCCAGTATTCGGAGCAATTCGTGTCGAACAGGATTTCAATATCGTGAATTTTTTTTGCTTCAAGTATCGAAGAAAATAAATGCGATGCTTTATGCAACAGCGATGCAAACTGCGCTATGCGTATGGTTGGGAAGCCCGAAGGATGCAATCGAAGGAATTTCCACAAATGTCCTTCAACAGCTTTCAGGTTGAATTTTTGCTGAAGAAATAAATATTCATTCATCAGATCGTTCTCGTATTTTTCCTGCGATGATTTTCGGATAAGTCCCGATTGTCCGAACAGCAGTGCTTCGAGCTGGAACAAATTATTGCTTTGCTTGATAATGCTTTTTAAAGGTGTTGATTTGGCAAGCATTTCGAAAGGTTCGGCATTCAGACTGAAACCGAAATTCTTGGCGAGATGAATATAAAAAGTCTGCTCCCAGTTATTCTTATATTGTTTTAAAAGTTTAATGATATTTTCCGATTTGCGTTCAAGTCGTTCCACAAGCAAACGTTCAAGCCACGAAGTAACAATAACTGTATCGCATTGTTTAATGAGTAACTGACAGGGGATCCAGTTCCTGTTTTTAAATAAACTGTTATATTTTTTGTTGATATGGTTCGGAATGATGTCGCGTATTTCGAGTACCGGAATGGGTTCATTGTTTTTTCGTAATGCGGTGTAGTTGTTATTATACACTACATGCAGGATGATGTTGTCGTACGATTTGTCTTTATGATGCTTGTGTTTTTCCCAGTCCGAAGCATCGATATGAATTTCTACATTTCCTGCCCATATGGTGTTTCCTATTTTAATGCGCGCATTATGAAAGTCGGGACCGCCATCGGTATTATGCTCTCCGGGCTTGATGATCTCAAGTTTTTCGTTATTGGCAGTAAACAAAATCTTATTGTCGAATAATCGATATTTCCATATATAATGAAGGAAATCTTCAGTCATGAAAAATTGATTTGCGTAAATATATAAAATAAGTATTTACGAAAATAATATTTTTTTAATAATATTTTTGAATTCATTCATTCAATAAAATTCGTAAATCCGATAATGGATTAAATTCAAAAATAGCTTTTTTAAAAGATATATTCATTCTTTTCTCTGCGGTTCTCTATTTTTTCTCAGTGTAGCTCTGTGTAATAATAAAGTGAGAAATTACATGAAGTATCACAGAGTCTTCACGAAGTTTGATGCGACGAACATACTAAAATAAAGCTTTCTGTCATAATTAGCAGTTTTGTGTAATTTTGTGTCCACCACGTCGGATAGCGCTTTGTGGCATTTTTACTGATACTGTAATTAGAAAATAAAATATTTAAACAGTTTCTGAATGCCCATTAATTATTTTAAGTTAACAATTGGATTGAACATATAAAAATAGTAGTTTTACATTCTGAAATAATACCAAAGTGAATTTATAGATAGTCCAAAGACGTACTACAAATTCTTACTTTGGTTATGCCGATAGAAAAATTAATAGTACAAACAATTGAAATGAAGTTTGGACTATATTATTTTTCAAATCGGTATAAGTAGTGTGGTAAAAGAGTTTGTTATTCAGAGTGAAACGTGAATCCAATATCAGATGCCTCATTACACGCGGTATGACATACAATTAGCTGAATATATAACCGCACAAAGGTTTTTATAAATTAATTTAAGATTATGAAGATACAATTTTTTGGTGCAGCACGCGAGGTTACGGGTAGCAAGCATTTGATAACTTTAGATAGCGGTAAGACCATTTTACTTGACTGTGGTCTGTTCCAGGGGAAAGGTTTGGAGACTGAAAATGAAAACAGGAACCTGGGATTTTACGCTCCTAATATTGATTATTTAATATTGTCGCATGCTCATATCGATCATAGCGGGGAAATACCTTTTCTTGTTAATAGCGGTTTTCACGGAACCATAATTTCCAATCATGCTACACGCGATTTATGTGCAATAATGCTTGCCGACAGCGGACGAATTCATGAAAGTGATACGAAGCATCATAATAAAAAACGTGCACTCCAGGGATTGCCACCGGTTGAGCCACTGTATACACAAAAAGATGCAGAAGCTGCAATGCAATATTTTGTAAGTATTTCGTATAATAAGATTTTTAATGTTTGTGATGAAGTAAAATTAAAATTTACTGATGCAGGTCATATTCTTGGTAGTTCGGTTGTAAACCTTACAATCAATGAGAATGGAAAAGAAACTAAAATTGCATTTACCGGCGATTTGGGAAGATTACACAGCCGCATACTTCGCTCACCGCAACCGTTTCCGCAAGCCGATATTTTAATTACAGAATCCACATACGGCGACAGGCTACATAGCGCTTATGAAGAAGCAGAACAGGATTTATTGTTAATTGTTCTTGAAACTTGTTTTCAGAAAAAAGGTAAACTGATCATTCCCTCATTCAGTGTGGGACGTACACAGGAACTTCTTTATGCATTGAACAAACTTTCGTTCAGCGGAAAAATGCCGACCATCCCGGTTTATGTGGATAGCCCGCTTTCGGTCAACGCAACGAATATTATGAAAATGCATCCCGAATGTTTCAACAGCGAAATTCTTGCCTTCATGAAAGACGATCCCGATCCCTTTGGATTCAACGGACTGCGCTATGTTCAAACAGAAGATGATTCTAAAAAACTGAATAGCCTTAAAGACCCTTGTATTATTATTTCAGCATCGGGCATGATGGAAGCCGGACGTGTAAAACATCACCTGGCAAACAATATTGAAAATAAAAAGAATACCATTCTTGTTGTTGGGTATTGTGCACCTACCACACTCGGGGCAAGAATCAGAAATGGGGATAAAGAAGTTTCAATATATGGCGTTAAGCACCAGGTCAGGGCCGATGTAAAAATTCTTGAATCGTATAGTGCTCATGGTGATTACAAAGAAATGCTTGAAACATTGAAATGCCAGGATCCCAAAAAGATAAAAAAAGTTTTTGTTGTTCACGGCGAATATGAAACACAAAAAGTATATGCAGAAAAATTAAAAGCAGAAGGGTTTAATAATATTGAAATCCCTGAAAAAGCTGTAGAATATTCGTTATAAAAATTATTACTGAAATAATAATACAAATGTTTAAACAGGTATATACACTGATAGCAAAAGATCTCAGGATTGAGCTGAGGCAGCGTTTTGCAATAAACAGTGTGTTGCTTTATGTTTTTTCGGCAGTGTTTTTTACTTACCTTTCATTACAAAATATCGATGGGATTAGTTTCAAAATCCTGAATGCAGTGTTTTGGATCATATTAACGTTTACCTCGGTAAATGCGGTTTCTAAAAGTTTTATCCAGGAAACGGAAAGCCGCAGGCATTATTATTTTTCGCTGGCAAAAGCCAATGCAGTACTGGTTTCAAAAATGATTTACAATACTGTTCTTGTTTTGATCATTTCACTTTTATGTTTTTTTGTATTTGCTTTATTCCTTTCGTTTTCTCCTGAAAACATTGAATTATTTATGATGGCATTGGTGCTGGGAAGCATTGGTTATTCTTCAATACTGACAATGGTTTCAGCAATAGCTGCAAAAACCAACGCAAACTTTGCATTAGTCGCAGTGTTGAGTTTTCCTTTAATATTGCCGCTATTATTGCTGCTTATTAAAATTACTAATATGCCCGGGTCATATACATTTTACGATTCATTTCGTTATTTGCTTATTCTTTTATTTCTTGATGTGATAATCTGGGCATTATCATTATTATTATTTCCTTACGTATGGAGAGATTAATATGAAAGGACTTTGGTGGAAAATATTATCTGTTGTTCTGATACTTTATTCTATAGTTGCGGGTTTCACTGTAACAGTTCCCGATATCGGAAACCTGGGCGAGACCATAAGGAATATTTTCTTTCATGTGTGCATGTGGTTTGCAATGATTGTGATGTTTGCTGTTTCGGTGGTGAACAGTGTTCGTTATTTATCATCAGGAAAATTATATCATGATATGATTGCTTGCGAATCGGTGAATGTGGGCGTGGTTTTCGGAATTTTGGGAATTATTACCGGAACGATATGGGCCAAATTCACATGGGGGCAATGGTGGCTTAATGACCCTAAACTTAATGGCGCTGCAGTGGCGTTAATAGCGTATTTCGCTTATTTTATTTTGCGTGATGCAATACCGGAAGGAATTAAAAGAGCACGAATTGCAGCAGTTTATAATATTTTTTCATTTGTGTTGACGGTCTTATTCATGTTCATTCTTCCTAAATTATCATCAGGTTCTATACATCCTGGCGATGGTGCCAATTCAGATATTCCTGTTTTTACTATGAGCAGAAATATGGCGCTGGTATTTTTCCCTGCAGCAGCAGGTTGGATACTTTTTGCAATATGGATATTGAGTGTAAGGATAAGAATAATTAAAATAAAAAATTCAGTAAACAATTAATCATGGAAAGTATAAATGTTGTAATAATTGTTTTATCGGTTGTTTTCGTTGGGATAGCTGTATTCCTGTTTGCGATCGATAAAAAAGTAGGAAAGCTTGAAAAGAAAATAACGGAGAATCATCATGAGTAAATTCCGCATAATAGGTATAATCGTTTTAATTATTGCAATAGCAATTGTGATAATAACCGTTTATGATGCCGATACATATTCCGATTTTGCTGATGCAGCTAAGCATAAAGGTAAGACCGTTCAGATAATTGGCAAACTCGACAGGCAGAAAAAGATCACTTACGATTCCACACTGAATAATTTATCGCTGCGCTTCACGATGATAGATAAAAAAAATAATTCGGAAGATGTAATTTATTACGGAACCAAACCCCGCGATTTTGAACGGCTTGATGAAGTAGTGGTAACCGGACATATGAACGATAGTGTTTTTGTTGCCGAAGATATGCTTTTGAAATGTCCTTCAAAATACACTAACAGCCCGGATAGTGTAAGTAAGTTTGAAGGGAAGAAATAAAATATAAATTGGTTTTTTGTTTTTTATTGATGAGTGAAGATGTACATGAATAAAATGTTTAGGAAATATAAATATTGATTAAAAAATTAAAACAGTACAATAAGTTACGCGTCTGGAGACGCGCAAGAATGGGGAGCTAAAAAAAATTTCTCGCTGATGAACGCAGATAAAAATCGCTGATTTCGCCGCGGCGAACGCGGAAAGTAAAAAATAGTAAAAATTGTTTCTGCGAAAATCTGCGAATAAATTTGCGGAAATCTGCGAGAAAATAATGCATAAGTAATATTATATTACTGTTAATTAATATTTATCCATACTTATTAGTTACAAATTTTAAAGGTTTCAACAGAGTAAGTCTAAGAAGACTTTTAAAGTTTACCAATAAATATTATGTACCTTTGCTTAAAGGCATAAGTAAGTAAAATGATTTCGGGTAAGTGTCTTTAATAGCGAAAAATGATAAGTTCCTGGAATCCTTTGAGATAAATTTTGCAAAAAATTTGTTTTATTGAAATAAAATTACTTATTTTGCAGCCCTAATTTTATTTAATATTTGAGTTATGGCAAGAGTTTGTGAAATTACCGGAAAGAAAGTTATAGTAGGAAACAAAGTTTCTCATTCTAACAATAAAACCAAAAGAAAATTTTATCCTAACCTCCAGGAAAAGAAGTTCTTTATCCCTGAAGAAAATAAATGGATAACATTAAAAGTTTCTGCAGCAGGAATTCGTACTATTAGTAAAAATGGTATTTCTGTAGCTGTTAAAGATGCTCGTCAAAAAGGCTTTTTGAAAAAATAACCTAAAAAACATTTTTTATCAGGCTGTTACTTTTTTCGGTAACAGCTTTTTTTTTATATGTTAATCTTTTTATTTATCCGGTAAAAGAAATAATTTTGTAATAACTACGTTTAAAAAAAAGTTTTGTTTTTCAATAGCATGCAAATAGCGTTAAGATTTATATCCCTCATTCTGTTAACCGGCTTGGTTGCGAATATGCATGCACAGGACACAATAACAAAAGACGAAAAATTAGTTCAGTTTTCGGGAGTGGTAATTACTAACGACAGCCTTGAGCCTGTATCTTATGCGAACATCATCATTAGCGGAACACATAGCGGAACAATTGCCGATCGTGATGGATTCTTTTCGTTCGTGGCAAAAGAAAAAGATGTAATTGAATTCAATGCCCTGGGATATAAAACAGTATATTTTAAAATCCCCGATAACCTGGTTTCGAAACGCTATACCTGCATACAAATGATGAATGCAGATACTTTATTCCTTTCCGAAACAGTAATATATCCATGGCCCAACATTGAGCAGTTTAAAAAAGCATTTGTTACAGCTCAAATCCCTAATGATGATGAACAGCGTGCAATGAAAAACCTGGCTCTTGCTGAAATGAAAGAGCGAATGGAAAATATGCCTATGGATGGTTCAATGAATTATAGGAATTTTGTCAACCAGCAGGTTTATAAAAATTATTATAACGGTCAGTATATGCCGAATAACCTGCTGAATCCCTTTGCCTGGGCGCAGTTCATAAAAGCATGGAAGGAAGGAAAATTTAAAAGAAAAGATAAATAGAAATTCGGGATTGTGATTTTGAAAAAACTTAGCATACTACTTTTTTTATTGATTTCAGGAATAGCGCTAAATGCACAGAATACAGCATTGGTATATGGAAAGGTGCTTGATGAAAAAAATAATCCGCTTTCGCAGGTTACGGTTTCTGTATACGGAGAAGCAGATAAAACACTGACCGATATGTCCGGTTATTACGAACTGAAAGTTCCTGCTAACAGAAATATTATTATTTACTATACTTATGTAGGATGTGTATCGGATACATTGCCGTTATTTCTGCATGTAAATGAAAAAAAAGAATATAATACTTCATTAGTTCAGTCTACCACTGTTTTTAAAACAATCGATATAATAGATAATAAAAATGTATCCAATACTCTTATAAATATTGACCCGAGTAATGCTGTGGTTATTCCAACATATGGCGGGGGAATTGAAGCCATATTAAAAACACTTCCGGGTGTTGCGTCCAACAACGAGCTGAGTTCCCAGTATTCCGTGAGAGGCGGGAATTTTGATGAGAATCTTGTTTATGTAAATGACATTGAAATTTATCGTCCGTTTCTTGTGCGTTCAGGTCAGCAGGAAGGATTGAGCTTTATCAATTCCGATATGGTTTCGGATATCCAGTTTTCTGCCGGAGGCTTTGAAGCAAAGTATGGCGATAAAATGTCGTCGGTTCTTGACATTCAATATAAAAAACCAAAAGAATTTGCCGGTTCTGTTTCAGGCAGCTTGCTTGGCTATTCTGCAAATATTGAAGGTTTGTCAAAGAATGCAAGATGGTCATATTTGCTTGGCGTGCGACAAAAATCAAATTCATATATTTTGAAAAGCCTTGATACCAAAGGTGATTATAAACCTTCATTTACTGATGTACAAACGTATGTGAATTTTATGGTGAATGAAAAACTGGATTTTGATTTTCTCGGGAACTATGCAAGAAATTTATACAACGTAATTCCGCAGACACGTGAAACCAATTTTGGAACATTAAATAATGCTATGCGATTGATGGTTTATTTCGATGGACAGGAAGTTGACCGGTTTATCACCTATTTCGGAGCAGTGTCAGCTAATTACAAACCACGTAAAGATATTAAGTTGAAATTTATTTCATCGGCATTTCGTACAAGTGAAAGAGAAACCTTCGATATACAGGGGCAATACAGGCTTAACGAGCTTGAAGTCAATATGGGTGAAGATGATTTTGGCGATTCAACAGCTAATCTTGGAATAGGTACATTTATGAATCACGCGAGAAATTATTTGGATGCATCTGTTTTCAATTTAGAACATAAAGGTTCAAAAATAGGTGAGAAGCTTATACAGTACTGGGGTTTGAAATTTCAGCAGGAAGAAATAAATGATAAGATCAGCGAATGGGAAATGCTTGACTCTGCCGGATATTCGATACCTTATTCACAAGATTCTGTAGGATATACCAATCCTGATATTCAACCCTATTCTTCACTCGAGATGAGGAATGTTGTAAAATCGGTGAACGATATTTTATCGCGTCGTTATTCGGGATATTATGAGCAGAAATGGTTTCTTGATTCAGATAGTTCATCTTATTCGCTTACTGCCGGTTTACGTGGTAATTATTGGGATTTCAACGAACAATTTATTTTAAGTCCGCGTGCTGCATTCTCATATAAACCCAACTGGGAGCATGATGTGATTTTCCGTTTTTCAACAGGTTATTATAGCCAGCCTCCATTCTATCGTGAATTGCGCGATATGGAAGGAGAGGTGCATAAAGAAGTGAAAGCGCAAACATCCATACATTTTGTTTTGTCAGGGACTTTAAATTTTTTGGCATGGAATCGTCCGTTTAAATATACTTCGGAAATGTATTATAAAATTCTCGACAACCTTATTCCTTACACTGTTGATAATGTAAGAATACGATACTTGCCTGAGTATACAGCGCATGGTTTTGCAACAGGTATTGATATGAAAGTAAATGGTGAATTTGTGAAAGGTGTTGAATCGTGGGCGAGCTTGTCGGTAATGAAAACGATGGAAGATATTAAAGGCGATTACTATTATGAATATTACAATAAAAGTGGAGAACTGATTATATCAGGACAAACAAATGACCAGGCTGTAGCTGACAGCGCCCGCATTGAACCGGGCTATATTCCGCGTCCTACCGATCAGCGTGTTACATTTGGTTTGTTTTTCCAGGATTATCTTCCCAAGAACCCTACTTATAAGATGCATCTTAGTTTGCTTTTTGGAAGCAGTCTTCCGTTTGGACCTCCTTCTGTTGAGAAATATAAAGACACTTTGCGTATTCCTGCATACAGGCGTGTTGATATAGGATTTTCGAAGCAATTAAAAGGTGAAGGAAAAATACTTAAGCCAAATAATCCTTTTCGTTTTTTCAAATCTATTTGGTTAACCCTGGAAGTGTTTAATCTTTTACAAGTCAATAATACCATATCATATATTTGGATCAGGGCTGTTGATGAAAAACAATATCCTGTTCCAAATTATTTAACTCCCCGACAGCTTAATTTACGGCTGGTTGCGCAATTCTGAAATAATTAGTTAGTATATAAAAAATAAGCGCACCCCGACTTTGTCGGGGCGCGCTTATTTTATTTATACTCGTTCTTATCAGGTTTGCAAAGGCAAAACTGTTTAGAACGAGTTATACCGTACAGAAAACAAAAAATATTTTTGCAAAAATCTTTTCTGTCGGTATATTTTTAAAATTAATATTAAGCTGTAAAACTTAAAATCGATTCTTTAATGATTTCAACAGCTTCCATTAATTGTCCTTCGCTTATTACTAAAGGAGGTGCAAAACGAATGATATCACCGTGAGTTGGTTTTGCCAATAAACCATTATCTCTCATTTTCAAACATACATCCCATGCTTCAATTCCGTTTGTAGGTTTAATGATCATGGCATTCAGCAATCCTTTGCCCCTTACCATCTGTATCATGGGTGATTCGATTTTTCTTAATTCATCACGGAAGATATTTCCTAGTTCAAATGCCCTGTCAGCAAGTTCTTCATCTTTTACAACTTTCAATGATGCTATTGCAACTTTACAAGCCATTGGATTTCCTCCAAATGTAGAGCCGTGTTCACCCGGTTTTATACAAAGCATGATTTCATCATCGGCAAGAACAGCAGAAACTGGCAATACCCCGCCACCAATTGCTTTACCAAGGATTACAATATTAGGTTTGATATTTTCATAATCGCTGGCAAGCATTTTACCTGTACGTGCAATACCTGTTTGTACTTCATCGGCAATAAATAAAACATTTGCTGCTTTACATATTTCAAAACATTTTGCAAGGTAACCGTCATCGGGAACATAAACACCGGCTTCACCCTGTATAGGTTCAACAATAAATCCTGCAACATTAGGGTCTTTAACTGCTTCTGCTAAAGCATCAGCATTGTTATAAGGTATTTTAACGATATTAGGAACAAATGGACCAAAACCGCCATACGATTCAGGATCGTTTGATAATGAAACAGCAAGTACTGTTCTTCCATGGAAGTTTCCTTCACAGCAAATAATTTTTGCCTGGTTTTCAGGGATGCCTTTTTTTACATATCCCCATTTTCTGGCAAGTTTGATGGCTGTTTCAACGCCTTCAGCTCCGGTATTCATTGGAAGTACTTTTTCATAACCGAAATATTCGGTTACATATTTTTCATATTCACCAAGACAGTCGTTGTAAAATGCGCGTGATGTCAGCGTCATTCTTTCTGCTTGTTCTACTAATGCATCAATTATACGGGGATGGCAGTGACCCTGGTTAACTGCTGAGTATGCTGAAAGGAAATCGTAATATTTTTTTCCATCAACATCCCAGAAATAAACGCCTTCAGCTCTTGCTAATACAACAGGTAGCGGGTGATAATTATGTGCGCCGAATTTGTCTTCCATTTCAATGTAGCGCAATGCTCTTTCTGATAACATTGTGTCTTTTACTGCTTCCATAACATGGTGTTTTAAAAAATGGTTAATAAAAAATCTTGTTGCGGCAAAGATATAAACTATTTACTCAAAAAAAAATAGTTGTCTCCCTTTTATTTACGGGGTATTCGGGAATATGTAGATATATAGATGTGAAAAATTTATTTTCACCTTACAGGGGATTGACTTATACTCGTTCTTATCAGGTTTGCAAAGGCAAAACTGTTTAGAACGAGTTATACCGTACAGAAAACAAAAAATATTTTTGCAAAACTCATTTCTGTCGGTATATATATGTTATTTACAATTTTTGTCAATAAGGTTTTGTGTGCCGGGATCATTATATTTTAATGAGCTTGCAAAATCTTCACAGGCTTTTATTTTATTTCCTGTTTTAAGATACGCGTTCCCTCTTTTTTGATATGTCTGGTAATACCCGCCAATGCTGTTGATTACGAAAGTGTAATCTTCTATCGCTGAATTAAAATTTCCCTGTTTGAAAAATATTTCAGCGCGGTTATAAAAAGCTTCTGTATATTTCGGGTAGAGTTCGATGGCTTTATTTAAATCATGTAATGCTTTTTCATATTCAAAAAGGTAAGAGTACATTACTCCGCGGTTATAATATGAAATAGTATCATTAGGTTTCATCGCAATTACAACATCAAGATCGCTTATTGCATTTTTATAATCTTTATTTCCTGAATAAGCGTATGCTCTCAGAAGGTAAGCATTGGTATCATTGGAATTTGATTTTATCAGGGAAGCGTATTGACTTATTTGTGAATCAAAATAAGGAGTACAATATTTTTTAATGTAAGGTTCTGCATCGGGGCTTCCTTTATCCGCTGCCAGGTTCCAGTCGGAACAGGCTTCTTCTATTTTACCTATGTTGTAGTAAACCGAGCCCCTGTATAAATATGCTTTCTGTGATTCGGGGTTAGCTTTAATCGCCATGGTATAATCAAAAATGGCTTCGCTGGTTTTTTTTAGCATGGCAAAAATATTTCCTCTGCCAATGTATGCCAGGTAATATGTCGGAGATTTTTGAATTAAATCGGAGTAATCAATAATGGCCTGATCGTAATTTTTATTATGAAAATATGTAGCGCCACGATTATACAGTGCATCATAATTTGTTGAATCAAGGCGTATGGCTTCATTGAAATAAACAATCGCCTGGTTAAAGTTTCCTTCGTTTGCCTTTGCTAATCCTGTATAATACCAGGCTTTAGCATTGCCTTCATCTTTTACTATAGATTTATTTAAAAGAATAATGGCATCGGAAAAATTCCCTTCCATAATTTTTGAATACCCGCTGTCAGCCAATTGTGCTGAGGTCTGTGTGCAGGCATTTGAATAAAATATACAAAGTGCAAAAAGTGAAACAAAGAAGTTAAAATAACGGATCATGTTTTTTTCGGTAAAGATAAATGAAATAATAAACTTATTAATTCATTGATAAATAAACTCGGATTATATTTGCATAAAATATAGAAAGAACAAAATGAATGAAAGAAATGAAATAATAGAAGGACTGGAAATACTTGATATTGCAGATGAAGGAAAGGCGGTAGCACGGCATAATGATATGGTTGTGTTTGTCAGTGGAGCGGTTCCGGGTGATATTGCCGATGTTAAAATTACAAAACGTAAAAGAAATTTCCTTGAAGGAAAAATTGAAAAGCTGATAAAGTCATCTGATAATAGAACTCAACCTTTTTGTAAGCATTTTGGCATTTGTGGTGGCTGTAAGTGGCAGCATCTTTCTTATGAAGCTCAGCTGAATTTCAAACAAAAGCATGTAGTGGATTGCATTCAGCGAATTGCAGGAATTAATCCCGATGGGATAATGCACCCGATATTAAAATGCAATGAACAGAAATATTATCGTAACAAACTGGAATTTACTTTTTCGGACAGGCGTTTTCTTACCGATGAAGATGATTTCGATGCACCGAAAGAGTTGAATGGTCTTGGTTTTCACGTACCCGGACGTTTTGATAAAGTACTCGACATTAATGAATGTTTCTTACAGCGACATCCAAGTAATGCGATCAGAAATGAAATAAGAATTTTTGCTTTGAAAAATAATTATGAGTTTTTCGGTTTACGGAAACAAAATGGATTTCTTAGAAATATTATTATTCGTACAACACAGAGTGAACTGATGCTGATCATCGTATTCCATCATGAAGATAATGAAAAACGCATTGCATTGCTCGATCATATTTCATCAGCTTTTCCAGGGATAACTTCTTTAATGTATGTTATCAATCCAAAACGAAATGATATTATTACCGATTTGGAAATTATGTTATATAAAGGAAATCCTTTTATAACAGAGCATATGGAAGATTTGGTTTTTAAAGTCAGCCCGGTTTCTTTTTTTCAAACGAATTCAAACCAGGCTTATGAACTTTATAAAATGGTTCGTGAATATGCCGGTCTTACAGGTAATGAAACGGTTTATGATTTATATACCGGAACAGGAACAATCGCAAATTTCATTGCCGGAAAATCAAAAAAAGTTATTGGGATTGAGTATGTGCAATCGGCTGTAGAAGATGCGAAAGAAAATTCAAAGATCAACGGAATATCAAATACAGATTTTTTTGCCGGCGATATGGTGAAAGTTTTGAATGATGATTTTATAAAATTGCATGGAGCGCCTGATGTTGTGATTACTGATCCTCCAAGGATGGGTATGCATAAAGATGTTGTAATGCAATTACTGAAAATTTTGCCTCAGCGAATTGTTTATGTGAGCTGCAACCCATCAACACAAGCAAGGGATATTGAAATATTAAAAGAGAAGTATGATCTGGTGAAATTCTGTCCTGTCGATATGTTCCCGCATACTCAGCACGTGGAGAATGTTACGCTTCTTGAAAAAATAAAGTCTTAATAAATTTTAAGAATATTTATTTGGAATAATTCTAAATAAGATTTTACTTTTGCATAAGTAAAGATAAATAAAGATGAATCGTGTTGATATGATTTTAAATCATAAGCTTACTGGTGTTGTCATATTTATTATTGTTATATGGCTGGTATTTCAGGCAACCTTTGGCTTGGGCTATTACCCGATGATTTGGCTTACCGACTTTTTCTATTTTCTTGAAGATATATTTCTGAAAATTTTACCTGAAGGTGCAATACGTAGCCTTTTGGTGAATGGAATTTTAAAAGGTGTAGGAGGAGTAATCGTATTTTTACCCAATATAGTTATCCTTTTTTCGCTGCTTTCAATAATGGAAGAATCGGGATATATGGCAAGAGTAACGATAGTGATGGATAGCCTTATGCGTCCTTTCGGGTTGAACGGTAAATCTTTTATTTCTCTTGTGATGGGGTTTGGTTGTAACGTTCCGGCAATTATGACAGCTGAAAAAATCGAGAATAAAAATTCACGTTTGATAACCATTCTGATAAATCCATTGATGTCGTGCAGCTCACGGTTTACAGTATATGTGTTATTGATTTCTGCATTTTTCCCGAAACACCCGGGAACCATATTATTTTTTATTTATTTATTGTCGGTCATACTGGCAATAATTATTTCATTAATTCTTAAAAAACATTTTTTCAGAAAAACAAATGAATCATTTGAAACCATATTAACGAAATTAAAAATCCCATCTGTTAAAAGAATATTAAAATATATGTGGTTCAATGCTAAGTTATTTTTGAAAAAAATTACAGGAGCCATTCTTATTGCATCAGTAATTATATGGCTACTGAGTTATTTTCCGAATAATGCGGATAATAAAAATATTGAGAAATCATATATTGGTATGATTGGGAAATTTATTGAGCCTGCAATTTATCCATTAGGTTTTGACTGGCGTATGGGAATTAGTTTAATTTCAGGAGTAGCGGCAAAAGAAACCATAGTGGGAACATTGAGCGAATTGTATCAACAGCAACATCATAGTGGCGATGATAAACGAAACTTGATCAGTAGTATTAAATCACAAAAATATTTATCAGGAAAACGCGAAGACCAAAATGTTTTTAATCCTCTGGTTGCATTGTCGTTTATGTTTTTTGTTTCAATTTATACACCTTGTATTGCAACTATAGCCACCATTCGTAAAGTTACCGGAAGCCGTAAATGGACATATTTTGTAATAGGTTACACAACTATACTTGCATGGGTAGTATCATTTTTGATTTATAATGTTGGAAGTTTTTTCTTCGGATGAAAATTCTTATTTCGTTAAAAAAAGTTAAAACACATTCAGAAATTACGATTTGGAATTGTTTATTTAAATCATAATTCTATTTTTGTTTTAATGAAATCAAAAAAACATTTATTTATTTTATTCATTGCAATTATTCCATTATTTGCGGTAAGCCTGAATGTACCGAAATCATTGAGGTCAGGTAACGATGAATATTTCGATTCCACAGCAATAAAAGGATATCATTTTTTTTTATCAAAAGGAATTCATTTTGATTCCACTAGTAATATAAAATTATACAACGAGGTTTATACCTGGTTTGGTGTTCCATACAGGTATGGCGGACGAAGTAAAGCCGGAACGGATTGTTCAGGATTTGCAACACAGATTTATAAGATTGTATATAATAAAATTATTAGCGGCAGCGCGAATGATATTTATCAAAAACTTAAACATATTAAAAAATCAGAGCTTAAAGAAGGCGATCTTGTTTTCTTTAAAATAAACCGTTACAGGATTTCACATGTAGGTATTTACCTTTCAAATAATAAATTCATCCATGCTACCTCATGGGGAAAATCAGTAACCATAAGCGATTTGAAAGAAGCATATTATTCCCGTTATTATTTTTCGGCAGGAAGAATAGAAGAAAAAACCGAATAGGAAAAACTATTTCTCATTCTTATTCATAAAATCAGTTATCAGCGCAATAACATCTTTTGTTCCTTTAGGATTATCAAGAATTAATTTTGATTTTTGATAATAGTTTTCGCGCTCTTTAAGTTTTAAAATAATAAATGATTCCAGATCATCAGGTGATCCAATATTATTGAGTAAAGGCCTTTTCCTCATATTAGGCAATAGCCGGCTTTTTAATTTTCCTATCGGATATTTTATATAAACCGAAAGTCCGCTTTTGTTAATCAACTCCATGTTTTTGTTGTAACATGGAGTTCCTCCGCCACATGAAATTACAGCATTATCCTTTTTAATTATTTCTTTTAAAATCTTTTGTTCAAATTTTCTGAATTTGGATTCTCCTTCTTCGGCGAAAATTTCCTGTATGTTTTTCCCTTTTCTTTCTTCAATATAATAATCAATATCAATAAATTCATATTGAAGTTTTCTGGCTAATGATTTTCCGATAGTGGTTTTTCCACTACCCATGAAACCTATAAGAAAAATTTTCATGTTATAATATTTTAGGTAAAAATATAAAAATAAAAAAAACGTCCACCATTTGGCAGACGTTTTTTATTTTTATGGATTGGAATATTACTAAACCAGTCCTTGAGCGATCATGGCATCGGCAACTTTTACGAAACCGCCGATATTAGCTCCTTTTACATAATTGTTAAACTCGCCTTCTTTGCCGAATTTCAAACACGTTTTGTGAATGTTAACCATGATAGTATGTAATTCCTGGTCAACTTTTTCTCTTGTCCAGCTTAGCCTCATTGAATTCTGGCTCATTTCCAATCCTGATGTTGCTACACCACCTGCATTGGCAGCTTTTCCGGGACCGTAAAGAATTTTATTCTGGAGGAATACTTCAGCGCCTTCCGGGGTAGTAGGCATATTAGCGCCTTCACTAACGCATATACATTTATTTTTAATAAGAGTTATTGCATCCTCACCATTAACTTCGTTTTGAGTAGCGCATGGCAATGCAATGTCGCATTTAATACCCCAGGGCGTTTTTCCTGCAACATATTCACAGCCGTATTTCTTAGCGTATTCTTCTATGCGACCTCTTTTAACATTTTTAAGTTGCATTACATAAGCTAATTTTTCAGCATCAATACCGTTTTTGTCATAGATGAATCCATTAGAATCAGATAATGTTACAACTTTACCGCCGAGTTGAGTGGCTTTTTCAGTAGCATATTGGGCAACATTTCCCGAACCTGATATAACAACAGTTTTTCCTTTAAATCCTTCGTTAATTGAAGAAAGCATTTCCTGGGCAAAGTAAACATTGCCGTAACCGGTAGCTTCCGGGCGTATCAGTGAGCCGCCCCATTCTAAACCTTTTCCGGTAAGAACGCCGGTAAATTCATTGCGAATTCTTTTGTATTGTCCGAACATAAAACCAATTTCACGTCCGCCAACACCAATATCACCAGCAGGAACGTCAGTGTCAGGTCCTATATGACGGCTAAGCTCGGTCATTAAGCTCTGGCAGAAACGCATCACTTCATTGTCTGATTTTCCTTTAGGATCGAAATCCGATCCACCTTTGCCACCACCCATAGGAAGCGTTGTTAAACTGTTTTTGAAAACCTGTTCAAAAGCTAGGAATTTCAAAACACCTAAGTTTACTGTAGGGTGAAAACGCATACCTCCTTTATAAGGTCCTATTGCGCTGTTCATTTCAATGCGAAATCCTTTATTGATCTGGAATTCACCTTTATCGTCAATCCAGGGTATTCTGAATAAAATAACTCTTTCCGGTTCAACCATTCGTTCCAAAACTTTAGCATCTTTATACTTTGGATTTTCTTCGATGTATGGAATAAGCGTTTCTACTACTTCCATAACTGCCTGGTGAAATTCGGTTTCGCTAGGGTTCTTGGCTACAACCTTGTCCATGAATTGTTTAACTTTTGGGTCCATGTTGTTTTTTTTTAAGATTAGACATTTTTTTATTTATTATTGCTGAATTTGTTTTTTATTTATATAATATAATGTATTCCTTCTGTAAAACTAAAATTATTTTAAATCAATAGCAAATATTTATCGATTTGATTTCAGATAACAATGTTATTACATTTTTAAATTGAAAAAGCAAATTTTTAAAGAAAAAAAAATAAAATTAATTTCTTGTTTATGTCAAAAAAAAGTTTATAGGATTAAAGTAAAATTTCAGGTTTTATAATTCGGCGAAAAATAATAACTTTACTGCATAATCAGGATATGTTAAAATAAAAGAACAGAATATTAACGTCTGCAACACAGAATAAATATGGATGATGGTTTATTAAATCACGATGAAATAAAATCGGAAGAGCTAAAACTTTTACTTTTTGAAAAAAAAGAACGATTAAAAGAACTAAATGCCATAAATAAAACTACAGCCATTCTAAAAGGCAATTTGCCTATTGAAGAAATGTTGCAGAATATATGTTCTATTCTTCCAAACGCAATGCAGCATCCCGAACATACTGCTGTTCGGATTAAATTCAGGAAACACGATTATCTTACACCGAATTTTACAGAAACAAAATGGGTATTGCACCGAATGTTTGAAACCATAGACGATAATGAAGGAATAATTGAAATTTATTACCTGAAAGAATTTCCTGTGATTGATGAAGGTCCTTTTATGAAAGAAGAAAGGCATCTTATCAACAATCTTGCAGTATTGATATCAGGCTACCTGAACACTATATTAGGAAAGAATCTTTTAAAAATCGCCCAGATACATGACAAATCCTTGCATCCCGAAAAAGCTCAAAATGAAGAGGCGAATATGAGCATGCAACTTTTGCAGAAATTTTTAAATAAACATAATTCCGATCGCGATATTTATCATGAACTGATGCCTTTTAAAGTAAGGGAGATACTGCTTGTTGCTAATTTATATGATGCATATATAATAGAAAAGGAAGGACGATTTTTTGAACAGATTACAGGAGAATATTATCAGTTGAATCTTTCTTCTGCGCCAAGAATTACTGGCGTTTCATCGGCTGAAGAGGCACTTGAAAAATTACAATTCGGTCATTACGACCTCGTGATACTGATGATGGGAATTGATAAAACCACACCCATTCAGTTAAGCGAAATTATAAAACAGATTTATCCGAAGCTTCCTATTTTGTTGCTATTAAACAATAACAGTGATGTGGGCGCTTTTGAAAATAAAAAAATAAGTAGTATCGATAAAATATTTGTATGGAATGGCGATAGCAAAGTTTTTCTTGCAATGGTCAAATATATTGAAGACCTTATGAATATTGAAAACGATACGAAGATTGGACTGGTAAGGGTGATTTTGCTTGTTGAAGATTCAGCCAGGTATTATTCACGTTTTCTTCCGATTTTATATTCTATAGTAATTGAGCAAACGCAACACCTGATTGAAGAAGTGAACACGGATAATCTTTATAAGATTCTTCGGATGCGAGCAAGACCCAAAATTGTATTGGTGTCGAACTATGAAGAAGCAATTGATTATTTTGAAAAATATAAAGAATACCTGCTTTGTGTAATTACAGATGTAAAATATGAAAAAGAAAGGAAGCTTAATGAAACATCAGGTTTACAGCTAACGGAGCATATTAAAAATGAAATCCCTGATATGCCTGTATTGATACAGTCTTCAGAATCAGAGAATGCAACAAAAGCATTTAAATTAAAGTCTACTTTTATAAATAAAAATTCGGAAAACCTTTTACAGGATTTAAAAAGTTTTATCAGTTATTATTTAGGATTTGGAAATTTTATTTATCGTGATGGGGAAGGGCGTGGTGAGATTGCGGTTGCACGATCAATCAAAGAATTTGAAGCGCACCTGAGAACAATCCCTGAAGAATCGCTTTTATTCCACGGTAGAAGGAATCATTTTTCCAACTGGTTTATGGCAAGAGGTGAGATCCAACTTGCCAAAAAGATAAAACCCATTAAAGTCGGCGATTTTAAAACATCGGATGAATTACGTAAATATATGCTTGATGTTATTCAGCAATGTGTTTTTGAAAAAAATAAAGGAAAGGTTGTAAATTTTGATGAATCGGCAATACTTGATGAAACAACCATAGTAAGCCTTGCATCCGGCTCTCTTGGCGGCAAAGGAAGAGGCCTGGCATTTATAAGTACATTAATCTACAATTTTGATTTTTCCCAGATCGTTCCTGATATCAATGTTCGCACACCTATTACATCTATCATTGGTACAGATGAGTTTGAAGAATTTATTGAAAATAATAACCTAAGGAATAAGGTTTATGGTGAGAAAGATTATGAAAAAATAAAACATCTTTTTGTTGAGGCAAAACTTTCCGATTCGCTAACTAAAAAACTTAAAAGATACCTTAAGGTTATTTCTAACCCTATAGCCATAAGGTCTTCCAGTCTTTTTGAAGATTCTTTAACGCAACCTTTTGCCGGAATTTTTGATACTTTTCTTCTCCCAAATAATCATCCTGATATTGATGCGCGGCTTGAACAAATGATGACCGCAATAAAACTTGTTTATGCTTCTATTTTCTCTCCAACAGCAAGATCTTATTTTGAAGCCATTAATTACAAAATAGAGGAAGAACGCATGGCTGTAGTTGTTCAGGAAGTTGTTGGTGCTGCTTATGACGAAACATTTTATCCGCATATCAGCGGTGTTGCACAATCATACAATTATTATCCTATTTCGCACATGAAGCCTGAAGACGGTTTTGCAGTGCTGGCCCTTGGTCTTGGGAAGTATGTTGTTGAAGGAGAAAAAACATATCGCTATTGTCCGGAATATCCAAACCTTGAGATATATTCGGCAACAGACCTGTATAAAAATTCGCAACTTCATTTTTATGCTGTTGATATGCGGCAGAAAAAAATTAACCTGCTTGCCGGCGAAGATGCGAGTCTTGTAAAACTGGATATTGAGGTTTCGGAAAAACATGGTACACTTAAACATTGTGGTTCAGTATATGATTTCACTAATGAACGAATTGTAACAGGACTTAATTCACAGGGTCCGCGTGTTGTGAATTTTGCAGATATCATCAAACACAAATACATCCCGCTTTCCAAAACCATTCAGATAATTTTGAATGTAGTTGAAGAAGCAATGGGCTCGCCTGTAGAAATTGAATTCGCTGTGGATTTGAATAAAGATAAAAAAGGAAATTCATCATTTTACTTATTACAAATCAAACCGCTTATAAAAAATGTTTTTAAAACAGAAATAAATATTGATGAAGTGGACTACAGCAAATTATTACTATATTCCGAAATGGGCATGGGTAATGGTATTGTTGAAGAACTTAACGATGTGATATTTGTTGACGTTAAGAAATTTGATAAGCTGAAAACAGAAAAAATGCGTGATGAAATTGAGAAGCTGAATGTAGAAATGATAAAATCGAACAGGAAATATATATTAATAGGACCCGGACGATGGGGCACACGCGACAGGTTCATTGGTATTCCTGTTGCATGGTCGCAGATATCAAATGCAAAAATAATTGTTGAAGTAAGCCTGGAAGATTTTCCTTTGGATGCATCGTTAGGCTCGCACTTTTTTCACAACGTGATATCAATGAATGTAGGATATTTCTCAGTGAAACATAATTCTTTTATTGATTATATAAACTGGGATGTTCTTAATCAACAGGAAGTAATTTCCGAAACAAAATATTTTAAGCATGTACGGTTTAAAGATCCTCTGCAAATCATTATGGACGGGCACAAGAGAGCATCATTAATTTATTATAATAACAATAACGAATAAAAGCATAAGAATTAAATATGGCATCTAAATATAATTATAACGAAGAGTTCGCAACCGATAAACATTATTTTTCCAATATTTCTTTTAATAAATTAATGCAAAAGCGTATTAGCAACGTGTTGCTTGTATGCAGCACTTACGATGCTTTCATGCTGGAAGAAGATGGAAGAATAAATGAAAAAATATTTAATGAGTATACCTCGCTTAACCTTCGTTATCCGCCACAGTTCTCGCGTGCAAGTTCATCGGCTATGGCTTTCGATTTACTCGCGCTCAATCATTACGACCTGGTGATTACCATGCTAAACATTGGTAAAGTGGATGCTTTCGAACTGGCAAATAAAATAAAGAAAACATATCCTCATAAACCAATTGTTGTTTTAACGCATTTCTCTAAGGAAGTATCGCTGAAGTTAGCAAACGAAGATCTTTCTTCTATTGATTATGTTTTTTCATGGCTTGGCAATTCCAGTTTACTGCTTGCTATTATTAAGTTGATAGAAGATAAAATGAATGCCGATTATGATATTGATGATATAGGAGCGCAGGCAATTCTTCTGGTTGAAGATTCGATACGCTATTATTCCAGTTATCTGCCAACCATTTATAAATTGATTTTTGAACAGCGCAATGAGCTGATGACAGAGGGTTTGAACGACCATCAGAAAACAATGTCAATGAGGGCTCGCCCGAAAATATTGTTGGCTAAGACTTATGAAGAAGCAAAAATTTTATATGAAAAATATAAAAATAATTTACTGGGGATTATTTCGGATGTTTCATTCCCGAGAGATGGTAAAATTGATCCGGAAGCAGGAATAAAACTTTGCTGCTCTATTCGCAGCGAAGTAAGGCAAATGCCCATATTGCTTCAGTCTTCTGACGAAAAAAATCGAGAAGCAATGGCTGTTATCAGGGCAAGTTTTGTTAATAAATATTCCAAAACACTACTTGCTGATCTTCGCAATTATATAAAAGAAAATTATGGATTTGGCGATTTTGTTTTTATTGACCCTGATACAGAAGAAGAAATCGACAGGGCGAATAACCTGCATTCTTTGCAGGTTAAATTGATGAGTGTTCCCGATAAGTCGCTCGAATATCATGTACGCAACAATCATTTTACACGTTGGCTAAAAGCCCGTGCTTTGTTCCCTTTGGCCGATTTATTCAAGGAAAGAAGCATGAGAGATTTTAATAATGTAGATGAAGTAAGGAGTTATCTGATCGATACAATCGAGAACTACAGGATTAGCAAGGGCAGGGGAGTTATTGCCAGTTACTTTGATGAATATGCAGTTTTTTCCAGGCTAGGCGATGGTATGTTGGGCGGCAAAGCCAGGGGTTTGGCTTTTGCAGATTACCTGATTAAAAAACACCAGATCATTCATAAATTTGAAAATGTAAATATTACGATTCCCAGAACGGTTGTTGTAACTACTGATGTATATGATGAATTTATGGAATCGAATAATTTGTATAATTTTGCATCTTCTGATATTAAGGATGAAGAAATCCTGATGCAATTTATTAATGCAATATTACCTGATCGTATTACTGACCAGTTAAAACTATTTCTCGAAGTTGTTAAAAAACCTATTGCGGTACGTTCTTCCAGTCTGCTTGAGGACTCGCACTACCAGCCGTTTGCGGGAGTTTATTCCACCTATATGGTTCCGAATAGTGATGATAATCCTTCGGTACGCCTTTCGCAGCTTGAGGTTGCAATAAAGAGTGTATTTGCTTCCGTTTTTTTCAAAGATAGTAAAGCATATATTGCTGCTACTTCAAACCTGATCGATGAAGAAAAAATGGCAGTAATTCTACAGGAAGTTGTTGGTAAAGCCTATGGACAAAAGTATTATCCGAATATTTCCGGTGTTGCTCGTTCAATTAATTTTTATCCGATAGGCCAGGAGAAGCCTGAAGATGGAGTTGCAAGTATTGCGCTGGGTCTTGGTAAAACTGTTGTTGATGGCGGCGTATCTATTCGTTTCTGCCCGGAATACCCCAAAAATATCTTACAGCTTTCTAATTTGGAAATGGCGTTAAAAAATACGCAGAACGAATTTTACGCTGTTAATTTAAATCCTCATGATTATAAACCTTCTGTAGATGACAGCCGTGATTTATTAAAATTAAAAGTTGAAGATGCACTTAAAGATGGTTCATTGAACCATATTGCTTCTACTTTCGATTTTCAGGACCAGGTTCTGCGCGATGGCATACATCATGCAGGCAAAAAGATCCTGACATTTGTAAATATTCTTAAATATAATAAATTTCCTCTTGCCGATATTTTAAAAACATTACTTGATATAGGGCAGCGTGAGATGAACAATCATGTAGAAATTGAATTTGCCGTGAATTTAGATACATCGAGTGGCGAACCTAAAGATTTCAGCTTTCTGCAAATTCGTCCCATTGTTGAAGCATCCGAAAAATTTAATATTAATATTGATTTTGTTACAAGAGATGAAGCGATAATTTATTCTATGTCGACGATGGGGAATGGTGTAATTGATAATTTAAAAGATATAATTTATGTAAAGCCCGAATCGTTCAATGCTGCTAAGAATCCTTTAATAGCAACAAGAATTGAAGAACTTAATAATATTATGGTGAAAGAAGAAAAAAATTATATTTTGATTGGTCCGGGACGATGGGGCTCGAGCGACCCGTGGCTTGGAATTCCTGTGAAGTGGTCGCAGATTTCGGCTGCCCGAGTAATGGTAGAGGCCGGACTGGAAAAATACCGTGTCGACCCGAGTCAGGGTACACACTTTTTTCAAAACCTTACATCCTTTGGAATAGGCTATTTTACTGTCAATTCATTCATTAATGAGGGATTTTATAATACCGATTATCTGGCTTCATTTCCTGCCGTACATGAAGATGAATATATCCGTCACGTAAAATTTGATAAACCGATGCTTGTAAAAATTGACGGAAAACAGAATAAAGGTGTGATATTAAAAAGCAGGTAATATTTCTGACAATTTTTGATTAGATAAACACCTTTGGTTTACTGATATTTACCATTCCCTTAAATATTTTGACCGTAAACTGATTTATGGTTTACTTCTTAATTTTCTAACCCGATATTTGTATCGTAACTAAAAAAATAGTTGACAAACTAAAAATATAGTTGTATGTTTGTACAGGAATTAACTAAAAAATTAGTTAAATAATTAAAAAGATAGTTTTATGAAGAAGGTAAAAGAATTAACAAAGGCAGAAGAACAGGTAATGCAAATTTTATGGAAGCTCGAAAAAGCTTTTGTAAAAGATGTTATGGAACATTTCGATAAACCAAAACCTGCGTATAATACGGTTTCCACTATAATTAGGATCCTTGAAAAAAAAGGTTTTGTATCGTATAAAAATTATGGAAGTACTTACGAGTATTTTCCGCTGATTTCAAAAGAAGAGTATTCTCGTTTTTACTTTGGGAATTTTATCAAAAATTATTTTGGGAATTCTTATAATCAGCTGGTATCATTTTTTTCAAATGATAATAAAATATCTGTAAAAGAACTTGAAGAAATGAAAAAGATTCTTGATAAAGAAATTAAAAATAAGAAAAGCAATGGATAAGATATTTTTATATTCGATAAAAGTGTCGGTATGCATTATAATGCTGTTCGGGCTCTACGCAATATTCCTTAGAAAAGACACTCACTTTCGGTTTAACAGGATATACCTTTTGTTTTCATTGGTAGTTTCGGTCATAATCCCGTTAATCGATATTCGATTTACAACAGGTAATACGGGTTCGGGATTAATATATATGATGCAAACTGTTCAGGTCAATTCTGATAAAGTATTAATAACTGAAAATAACCTGTCGCCGATGTATTACCTTATTATTACATACTATGCAGTAATTGCACTTTTGTTTGTAAGATTTGCAATTAGAATTATTTCATTGCTTTTATTAAAGAACAAATGCAGCAGAGAGAAAATGAATGGATATTATTTTGCAATATGTAAAAAACAAATTGCGCCATTTTCTTTTTTTAAAACTATTTTCATTGATGAAAAAACGATGTCGAATGCGCAACTCAATAAAATAATTATACACGAAACCATTCATATTCGTCAATTGCATAGCATTGATGTAATGTTATCTGAATTAATTTGTATGCTGACATGGTTTAATCCTGCCAGTTGGATGATAAAATCTGCACTTAAAGAAACCCATGAGTATTTGGCTGATTCCGGGGTAACGGAGCAAACTTCCGGTTCATCTGAATACTTATTGCTCCTGCTCAGAAATGCAATTGGTGTGCAGCCGGGTTTGGCCAATAACTTCAATAAATCATTAACCTTAAAACGTTTTTATATGATGAAAAAACCACGTTCCGGCAGGTTTTCAATGTTGAAAGCTCTGCCCGTAATCCCTTTATTACTTGCGCTGTTTGTTACATTTTCATGTGGAAATAGTGCTAATGAAAAAAAATCTCAAAACTCGAATGTTGAGTTGAAAAATGATTCCGTAATTGATAAAATGCCTGAATTTCCGGGCGGACAGGATGCTCTTACGAAGTATTTTATTGATAATGTAAAATATCCTGAAACTGCCAGGAAAAATGGTATTACAGGTAAGGTGCTTGTGAATTTTGTTGTAACTAAAACAGGTAAGATTGAAAATGTTGAAATCTCGCAAAAAGTAAATGACCTGCTTGATGCAGAGGCTTTGCGCGTAATATCATCGATGCCCGACTGGATCCCGGGCGAAAATAAAGGAGAAGCCGTTGATTTTAAAATGACATTACCTATTCAATTCAGATTGAATTAAAGTGTGGATTTGGTAAAATGAATAGCCGCAGAATATTATTTTACTGCGGCTATTTTTTTAGATGAAAATTTTTAAATCAATCTTTGATTATTTTTTGTTCAAAAGTAAAATCAGAAGAATAAATTTTAATTAAATAAATTCCAGCAGGTAGTTCGGAAACATTGATTTCATTGTTGGTTGATGAGATGCGCTGCTGAAGCATAACTTCTCCTAAAATGTTGAAAAGCGTAACATCCACGTCGGTGTTATCATTAATTTTTACAACAATTTTTTCTGTAACAGGGTTCGGATAAATATTTATTCCTTCATTGAAGTTTTCATTATTCAGTCCTGTTGATGCTGAATCTTTGATGCATCGCACCGACATACCTTGATATTTCTGATCGAGATACTCAAATATATTGGAACTGCTGTTTTGAATGTATCGGTGCCATACTGTGGCATAAGAACCATTAGGAGTTGATGTCCAGAAATACACAACAGCTGTATGACCCTGGAACGATTTGTTGAAATAATTTCTGAAACCTGTACCTATTGCGGTAAAGCCGCTGCTGTTTGTTCCGTTGTTTCCGTTTCCCCAATGAGTCAGTCCGATTTCTTTAAGGTCATTGGCAGCTAAAACACTTTCGGTGCAATAACAATCTTGAGCCGCCGGATCGAGGAACAGCACAAGTTTATGCCACTCTGCATTTGAAGGTACATGCCATCCTGTAGGGCATAGTTTACCGGTATTTACGGTATACCAATTATACAATGCGCCCCATGGCCTGTTGTAAGTTAATGAATCATTTTTATACCAGCAGTATCCGGGAGTTGTTAAGTTGAACCAGGCAATGCTGTCTTTTACCGGCGGAATTGAAATGCCGTCGTTGTACTTTGTTGTGGCAAGGTTTTCGGCCATCCATATCTGGGTTCCAATTTGGACAGTATTATAAGTATTGCCGTCCGCGTCAGTTACTGTTTGAGCTTTGATAAAAATGCAGCAAACAATAAACATAAAAGTAATAAAGTATCTTTTTTTCATAAGTATGATTTTTTATTTTGATTGTGCTTTTTAATAAATAGACGAAATTGTTTCGGAAAAGGTTGCCTAGAAAAATGTACCTCAATGGAAGCAGCAATTGGCGAAGTATTTAACAATTATTTTATCAAAATTGATATTTAAAATTTCCTGCCGATAATAAAAATTAATTTTGGCAAAAACATCGGGTTATTTTTTCTGATGAAATAATAAGCGCCACCCAGACCTATATCTAATAACATTCTTTTGTTCTTACCCCAGTTGATTCTGTTTCCTAAAACAGCTCCTATGCCAATGTCTGTTTCATTGCCTATATCACTGCCGGAGCTGAAATGGGTAAGGTCATAGTTTTCCCATTTTGCAAATATTATAGAAGAATAAGTCGACAACCAAAGAACATTATTTTTTTTGGGAGCCATGTAATGCCTGTATGATGGTACAATTGAGATGCACCTGTTATCGGAAGGATAATATATGTCATTAATATTGTGATAGAATATTTTAAAAGTTAATTCAAGACTGTTCTTTAAATCAATATGTCTTTCGTAATTTAAAGCTGCAACAAAGGCAGGAGTAGGTAATGGGCAAACAAAAAATTTTATTGCATTTTTATACGTGCTGTCTTGCCCGAATAAATTTATAGATAAAATAAAAGTAAATAATATGATGAGTGATTTTTTTTGTTTCATGCTAAGGCAGAGAATAATTTATTTATTTTTTAACTGCTTCAGGTTTTCCAATGCTTCAGGAACATGATGATGTACTTTTTTCAACAACAGGCAATCTTCCAGTTCATCGCATTCGGCGCAGGTTGGAAAGCTTCTGAATACAGCACATTTTCTTATTTCGCAAAATTTACAGCGCATGTTCAAAGCCCCGGTTCCCCTGCATCCGGCACAGTTGATCATTTCCGGAGTGATGTCATCCGAATTGTACAGCACTTTCCATTCATCGGCTAATGAAGCACGCAAAGCATTATCATCATTAACGGTTGCTATCCTTACTTCGCAGGTAGCACAATCGAATCCGCAACATGCAATTTGTTTTTTCATAATTAATTATTTATGTTGATAATAAGAGCAGTTAGCGTAATTTATTCTTCTTTAATGGCAAAACTGAAAATGGATTGGCGTTATTAACTTATTCCCTTATCGTTTAATATATTGCTTGTTATGTGGTGTTATTTTTTCCTATCCACAGTCGATTTAAAGTAACCATAATATTCTCCAGATTTTCTGATAAAAATATTTTTTTCTCTGTTGTAGACTTGACCATCATATGAAAATTTTATTTGCCCTACAATTAAATTTCCAATTTTAAAATTGTCTGTATTAAGTTTTAGTTCACAATCTTTAACATCAAGCTCTTGTCCTTCAATGTAGACTGCGTTAATGTAAAAGAATGTTTTGTAGAAGTTATTTTGAATGGTGATATTTAAACTTATATTATACCCAAGGTCAATTGAAGATAAAATAATAATTGTCTTACTGCTATCATTGTATATATAGGAATTTTCAAGTGTAATATTGCTGTCTGATTTAACAATTGCGTTTTTAGCAATTTTTATTTTTTTAGTGTTAGTGTTATCGCTAAAATCAGGAAATTCTGTAGTGTCTTTACTAAAGATTAAATCGGGCTTAATATTACTATCAATAATTAACTGTCTATTTTGAGCGAGTCCAAACTGAATAGATATTATTAATAAAAATAAAACGAAGAGTCTCATAAATAATGTCACACAACAAGTTTATATATTCAGCAAAGTGAATAGATATTAATTTTGTTTTCATTCAAAATTAAAACCTTTTAATCTTATTCAAAAATATTTAAGGATAAACTTTTATAAGTTATTTAAATTCATAAATTATTTTAGCAATAAGATGTTTTGCCGCAAAGTCACCAAGACACTAAGAACCGTAAATAACATCTAAAGCCAGTAGTACCAGACTTTGTGAAGCTTTGAGACTTAGTGCCTTAGTGGCTAATATTTTTATAAAAATTAAACAGTTTTTTTAATGAAAAAATAAAGTAAATTTTTAGTTACCTGATATCCATCAGGAATTTTTCAATAAACTCGCGAACGCAGCCACAGCCGCCTTTTTTTGAGAGAACAATATTTGAGGCTTCTTTAACCAATGTTACTGCATCGGCCGGGCATGCAGATAAACCTACTTTCTGGATAACCTGCAGATCGTTTACATCATCGCCTACATAAGCAACATTTTCCAAGCCTATATTTAATTCCTTGCACCAGCCTTCAAGCACTTCCAGTTTTTTCCATGTGCCTACATAAACTTTCTGAACACCCAGCAACTGTGCGCGTTTTTCAATAATGTTGCTGTTTATTCCGGAGCTTAAAAAACCAACATTGTTTCCGGCAGCAATCAACGTTTTAATTGCAAGACCGTCTTTCGTGTCAAACTTTTTAAATTCATCACCGCTTTCGGTATAGTACATTCCTCCATTGGTAAGCACTCCGTCGATATCGAGAGCAAGAAATTTAAAATCGAAACTTTTTAATGTATAATAATTTTTTTCAAGATTGTCAGCAATAAGCCTGTCGATAGGGTAATTCAGGGCTTCAGCCAAAAGTACCAATTGTTGCAGGTTTGGCTCATGCGAATTGTTTTCTATGGCATGTAATGCATCCACAGTCATGTTGCACATCATGGCTAATTTCTTGTCAGGTAACTGTTGCTGTTCTCTAAGGAACTTAATGTTTTTCCCGATGAATGTCATATGAAAAAAATATTGTGAAAACTAAAAATTAAAAAAAAACTTTAAATTCTAAACATCAAACTTAAAAACTTGTATCACTTTGCGACAGGCTTCGACAGGCTTCGATAAACTCAGCCTGACAGTGAAGAAAGTTCAAAGAACCAATCCGCCTGAGGCAGACAAAATTCAAAGAGAAAAAAATTAAATTTCGATTCTTAACATTAAACTTTGAACATTGAACAAACTTCAAACTCTAAACTGTCAACCGTCAACCGTCAACTCTAAACTCTAAACAATCTCCCTTCCCACTGCTTTAGCAATAGGTTTCAGTGTTTTGAAAAGTTTTCTGAACTCATCATGATTCAGTTGTTGCGATGCATCCGATTTTGCCACAGCCGGGTTGGGATGAACCTCAATCAATAAACCTTCCACATCCATTGCCATACAAGCTCTTGCAAGGTCGGGCACACCGTAAGCATAACCCATTGCGTGACTCGGATCGAGGATTATCGGAAGGTTTGTATTTTCTTTCAGGTAAGCAACACCGCACAAATCAAGAGTGAAACGTGTCTTGGTTTCAAATGTGCGGATGCCGCGTTCGCAAAGTATTACATTTTCATTTCCGCCCGAAAGAATAAATTCAGCTGCCTGGACAAATTCCTGCAAAGTGCTGCCAAATCCTCGTTTCAGGAGAACCGGCTTTTTTGTTTTTCCGCATTTCCTTAGTATTCCGTGGTCGTACATGGCCTTAGCACCAATCTGTATCACATCGGCATATTCAATTACATCGTCAACATGTGATGAGTCGCGCACTTCAGTAAATACCGGAAAACCATATTTGTCGCGTATTTTAGCAAGCAGCTTTAATCCTTCAACACCCATACCCATAAAGCTGTATGGCGATGTGCGTGGTTTGAAACTTCCTGCTCTTATCGTGTGCAATCCCAGTTCATCAATGAGTTTTGCGGTCTCCGAAATTTGTTCTTCCGATTCAACACCGCAAGGTCCGATAGTTACCAAAGTATTCCTGGAAGCGCCACCAATAGTGAAGTTCCTGATTTTTATCTCGTGCGTTTCTTTTTTGTATTTCCTGCTGGACAGTTGAATGTCGCTGTCGAAAACCCACGATTTATCAATGTGTTCAAGATGTTTGTCCTCTACTTTTTTTACAGTATGCGGAGTAATAAGTATAATCCCGTTTTCGGTTATAAGTTCAACCGCTTCAAATCGTGTGGCGATTTCTTTCGCTAAAGTTTTACTTATATTTTTCTTTAAATGAATGATCATGATTCGCCTTTGATAAGATTGTTAAATTTAATTGCCCCGACCAATTTCTTTTCTTTGTCAACAACGGGCATGAAAAGTATAGGAAAATCAAGGGTCTTGATATAGTTCAAAATATCCGTTACAGTTTCGTAGTCGTAAACATAAGCAGGATCGCGGTTAAGCATATCATCAACTGATGCATTTAAAATGTTTTTGTAATTTCTTAATAAACTTTTCCGGATATCTGCATTGGTGATGATACCTTGAAGAATACCTTCACCATTGGTGATTACGGTGAATCCCATTTTATAATCATCAATCGATTTCAAAACATCGTAGAATGAAATTTTCCCTGAAATCAATTTTGGAGTTTCATCTATATCGAGCATAAAATCTTTTACGCAATAATGCCCTTCAATATCGTCGCTTTTCAACTGAAGCAGTGCAGAGCCGATGAATTCACTTTTAAAAAGATAGCTGCCGATTACAACAACATTCACCCCCATGTTTCTTAAAATAAAAGAAAGTTCTTCATTGATACCGCCATCGACATGAATTTTTTTGCCGGGATATTTATTCCGGAATTCATTGATTTTTTTGAAATTCTGTTTGTTGAATTTTCCTCCGCTTTGCCCGGGAGTAGTGGCCATGAATAGGATGAAAGAAAATTGATTTTTAAATTTCTCAAAAATCTCAATATCGGTTTCAGAAACTATTGATAACCCAAAATTCGATTTTAAATTTTTAGGAAGATGAAAACCGTTTTTTAATTTTTCAAACTGGAAAGTTACATTCTCAATATTGTTTTCTTCGATCAGTGAAAAATATTTTTCCGGTTGCTGTGTGATGAGATGCAGGTCGATAGGCGTTTTGCTAAGTGTTCTTATTTTTTTTATATCATCAAAAACCGCTGGATTATCATTGCAATCGATATGAAAAAAATTCACATGATGCGCATCAAGTTCATTGATAAGTGTATCAAGTTCTTTATCTTTATTGGAATATATTGATGCTGAAATTTTCATTTCAATGAAAATAATTATTATTTTTTAGTTTAACCATTCTTTAAGTTTAATAATTCCCTGAACATTTTTTTCAATGAGTTCGTTCAGCAATTTTTCAAAATTAGATAACCTGTAGTTGATGATATCGTGTAATTCTTCAGGATTATCAGGTAATCCAAAATTTGAGAGTTTTATTTTATGTTGTTTGCATGTGAAAATTATCCAATCCTCAAGCTTGCCATTCAGGAAACATATTTTGTTTCCCAATTTATCTACATAATATTTTATTCCATTAGATTCTTCAGTTAATTTCAATTCTTTTTCGTAACTGGTTTTAGGACTATCAGGGTCTTCATCAACCATTGCACGTTGATTTTTTGTTTTACAAAGCGCTGAGAATACACGTGACTTTCCCTGGTGATGTGTAATCATTTTTTTTTGACATCCTAACATGGAAACTAAGAGTTCATCGGGTTTGCATTCAACATGAACTTCTTTCATAAGCTTAGTATTTTGTCGAAATTAAAAAATATATCAGAGTTTAAATTTAAAACTTCAGAGATTTGTTTTTCATTTAATTCCGTAGCAATCGATTTAAAATTTTTCATTTGTACTAAACAAACATTTATATCGGTTTGTTTGGATTTTTCAATCATGTTTAATAAGAGATACGGATTATGGGTTGTAATGAAAAATTGATTTGTTTTATCTAATGCAATTTTTTCAGCCAGGTATTTTGTGTAAAAGGGAAATGTGTTGCTTTCAGGTTCATCAAATAAAATAATATTGTTTTTATTGCTTTTTATTGCAATTGTGTAAAAAATTATTCTTTGTAATGTTTCAGATATAGAAAAATAAGGATAGCTGTAAATTTCATCATCTACTAATTTGCTTGCAAGGATTTCATTTTCGGTTGGCTTTATTGTTAAAGTCAATCCTTTCGATTTTAGAAATTCCGAAACCCATTTTTTATATTCAGAATTTGATAAAAGCAAAGCAGGAAGATTTTCTCCATAAGGAACGGATAAGTGTGGTGTATAAGAATTGAAAAAATTTGAAAGCCTTTTATATTCATAAAAATGAACATTGGTATTTCCTATGTTGCCTTTATTATCTACACTCCCTCCATGTGAAAGAATAATTGGGTTCTTAACATCTTTTTCTGAATCTAATAAAAAGTAAAACTGGTTTTCGGGAACTCCGTTTTCTCGGATTGCATATTTTAAAATAGTATATTTATCTTCAGTATTAACTTCAATTTGATTATTAATATTAAAATCATAAAATAAATCGCCGATTGTTTTATAACGAAATATTTGTTTATTTAATTCATTTCCAATTGCACCCTGACTTTGTAGTGATAATGCTTCAATGATGTTACTTTTGCCGGAATTGGGTTCTCCGATAAAAACATTTAGTTTCTTGCAATTTATTGTCAAATCTTTAATTGATTTGAAATTTTTTATTTTCAATTGCTTTATCATAGCATGTTTTTTTACAAATGTAAAATTTTCATTCAAAAATTATGGATAAACAAAATTAATCAAAACTTTTTAACTTTATTCAATATCGTATGATGTAAGCTTTTTCCAGATCAGGTCTTTTAACTTCAATAGTCCATCGCCGGTATGTGAAGAAATGAAAATGTGTGCAACGCGAGGTAATGTCTTTTTTATTTCCGCTCTCAGTTCATCATCAAGCAGATCGCTTTTCGAAACAGCAAGAATACGTTCTTTATGAATTAATTCAGGATTATATTGTTTTAATTCATTCACTAAAATCTGGTATTCTTTTTTTATGTCTTTGCTATCTGCAGGAACGATGAAAAGCAGAATGGAATTTCTTTCAATATGGCGTAAAAAGCGCAATCCAAGTCCTTTGCCTTCGCTGGCGCCTTCTATGATGCCTGGAATATCAGCCATTACAAATGACCTATTATCGCGGTATGAAACAATACCAAGGTTTGGAACCAGTGTGGTGAATGGATAATCTGCTATTTCGGGTTTTGCTGCTGAAACTTTTGAAAGCAATGTTGATTTTCCTGCATTAGGAAAACCAACAAGGCCAACATCGGCAAGTATTTTCAGTTCGAGTATTATCGTGCTTTCTATACTAGGCTCGCCGGGCTGTGCATAACGCGGGGTTTGGTTTGTAGAAGTTTTAAAATGCTGGTTTCCTAAACCTCCTCTTCCACCTTTTATAAGTATAACTGTTTCGCCGTCTTTAGTTATTTCGCATTTTATTTCTCCTGTTTCCGCATCTTTTGCTACTGTTCCTAAAGGAACTTCGATGATACGATCTTTCCCTGCAAGTCCTGAACTTTGATTTTCGCTACCATTCTGTCCGGGTTCAGCAAAAACATGTCTTGTATATTTCAGGTGAAGCAATGTCCACAACTGGTTGTTTCCTTTTAGAATAATATGTCCACCTCTTCCACCATCGCCGCCATCGGGACCGCCTTTAGGAACGTACTTGGCCCTGTGCAGATGCGCAGAACCGGCGCCACCTTTACCTGAGCGACAAAAAATTTTTATATAGTCAACAAAATTTGAAGAAGCCATAAAGTCGTTTCATTTCCAAAATTTATTCGGAAAATATTTTAGCGTTTTCCATTGATTCGTTCGCAAATACTATTAAAAATTTCTTCAATACTGCCAATGCCATACACAGATTGAAGTAATTTTTTGTTTTTATAATAGTCGAGCAGTGGTTTGGTTTGTTTATTATACACATCAAGTCGTTGCTTGATCACCTCTTCGGTATCATCGCTTCTTCCTGATTCTATGCCACGTTTCACCAGTCTTTTTATAAGTTCATCATCACTAACTTCGAGCGATACAACCATAGAAATGGGCATATTCTTTTTATTCAGCATTTCATCAAACTTGTCTGCCTGGACTAATGTTCTTGGAAAACCATCGAACACAAAGCCTTTAGCGTTTTCATGGCGATCCATAACAGAAAAAAGCATGTCGATTACCAATTCATCGGGAACCAGTGCGCCTTTATCCATATAGCTTTTGGCTTTCAGTCCCAATTCGGTTTTATTGCTTGTTTCGCTGCGGAAAATATCTCCGGTAGAGATGTGTACCAGGTTGTATTTATCCACAAGTTTTAAGGAGTGGGTTCCTTTACCAGATCCCGGAGGACCAAAAAGAATGAGATTCAGCATAAGTTTATTTTTTTATTTTTATACTATCTTGTAAATATCAGCAAGGTTGCGACCGTAGCCATCATAGTCGAGTCCGTAGCCTACAATAAAATCATTTGGAATTTCAATGCCTATATAGTCAATAGGAAAATTCTTTACATAAGCTTTGGGTTTAAAAAGCAAAGTAGCAATTTTAACCGAAGCCGGTTTATATTGTTCCAGGCTTTTCAGTGTATCTTCTATAGTATGACCTGTATCAACAATATCTTCAACAACAACTATGTTGCGGTCTTTGATGTCATCATCCAATCCTATGAGCGTTTTTACATTTAGTGTAGATTGTGTTCCCTGGTAGCTCGATAGCTTGACAAAAGATATTTCGCATGGCATGGTAAGCCTTTTACAAAGGTCGGCGGCAAACATGAATGAACCATTAAGGATAACAAGGAATAAAGGGTTTTTATCACTCATGTCCTTGTTTATCTTTCCGGCAATTGCATCAATAGCTTTAAGAATGTCATTCTCTTTAATAGAAACAGAAAATTCTTTATCTTTTATCTGGACTGTTTTCATAGATCAAATTAAACCTTAAAAATATTTATTTTTCGTGTACTTTTTATTTATTACTTAATCTACAAAGATAAGAATTCATAAATCAATACATCAAATCATTTTTTTTTATTTTTGCCATATCAAATTTATGATTTTATGGAAAATAAAGAACCTAAGGTAAGTATAATAATGGGAAGCACTTCGGATATGCCCATTATGGAAGAAGCTGTAAAAATACTGGAAGAGTTTCAGATATATTATGAAATCAATGCACTGTCGGCACACCGCACACCCGACAAGGTGATGGATTTTGCTATGAATGCTTATGGCCGCGGAGTTCGTGTTATCATTGCCGGAGCCGGCGGAGCTGCGCATTTGCCGGGAGTTATAGCAGCCTGCACTCCTTGTCCTGTAATTGGTGTTCCAATAAAATCATCTAATTCTATTGATGGTTGGGATTCTATTCTTTCAATTTTACAGATGCCTTCGGGTATTCCTGTTGCTACTGTTGCATTGAATGGCGCTGCCAATGCAGCTATACTGGCAGCACAGATGCTTGCCACAGGTGATGAAAAAATGTTGCAGAAAGTTCGCGATTATAAAGAAAAACTGAAATCGAAGGTTGTAAAAGCCAATGATGAATTAGCTAAGATCAAAAATAATTTTAAGACGAATTAACGGCACATGGTTGCTGGCGGGACGCGAAGTCGCATGTCAAAGTCAGGAATCAAGTAAAAAAGCTGCAAAAGTGCTTGTAAACAATTTCTATTTGTATTTGTCACAATTGAAGAAATAAAATTCACTTTCATTATCAAAATGATAAGACCATGTGTATGTATTTTCTAAAATTTTCATTGTCCATAGATTTTGCAATTTATTGGATTTTACAAAATTTTTCTGGGCATCACATTTTTCATTTAAAATTGTTATAATACTTATTGCAACATCAGATGAGGGAGTTCCAAAAAGGCATCGACTACAAATATTATTACCGTCAATGTAAAAAGATTTAGCAATTTTAGGGTTTGTGTCATAAACAGTAAGTGTTTCAACATTGTCATCATTTAGCGCTATCTCAACGGTTTTATCTTTCTTACTAAAATAATTCAATATATCATTCTTTTTAAAATCAATAAATACTTCCATGTTTGCAATAATTGTAGGTTCTGTACTTATTTTTAAAATAGACATTTTTGCATTAAAAAAACTAAAATGATAACTTCCTTTTGCAAATGGATTAGATTCGGGAAGTATTATAATAGTAAATATAAAAATTACAATTGCATTAAATTTTAACTTTTTCATATCTTTAATGTTTAAAATTAAAAGTGTAAATTTTATTTAAATATCCCTTATATTGATATATCTTTATTTGAAGGTGAAAAATTAGGGTATTGAAATATTTCTGATATTATTTTTTCTGGTTTTTCTACAAGCTGCCTTTTAAGTTCATTTCTAATGATTATTTTTAATTTATCTCCAAATTTATCACAACAGGGTGTTATTGTCTTAACCCCCTATAAGTTAGACATATTTTTCAAAAGAGTTTAGGTTTTTAGAACTATTATCCATTTTATTTTCATTCATCATCCGATAAGCAAAGGTAGCCGTATTTTCAAAAATGTCAAGGGC